>AUXO013763020.1_pt1 | contig 17900 bp, 21 predicted proteins | sample 768731 | NCBI WGS metagenome assembly AUXO01 (sample SAMN02715735, study PRJNA202380) | gut metagenome | biome: sheep rumen | host: Ovis aries | place: New Zealand: Palmerston North
GTTGTTGTCAAAACTCTTGATGGAGAACGTAAAATATTAATTCATGCAGGAATACAAACAGGTAATAACATAAAGATAAAAGGAGCGGGTGTTCCATTTATAACGAGACCTTCTCAAAGAGGTGATCATATTGTAATAGTTGCAATTCATACACCTACTAAGTTGACTGACGAAGAACGTAATTTGTATAAAAGGTTGTATGAAATTCAAAATAATGCTAAGCTTAAACAATCATCTGTGATGGATAAAGTTAAAGGAGTATTTAATAATGTTTAAAACTCATAATTTAACTAAAAATGCATTAAAATTCTTTTTAATAGTGTTGTTGGTCATATCGATTAATATACCGTCATATGCGGAAAAAATTCCTGATAATGTACAGGAATTTATTGAACAAAGTTTTCCTAAAACAAATTTCCGTTTTGACGGGCTTATTACATTGCCTGATAATACTGTTTATTTACCGTTGTTCCCAGCAAAAACTGATAATGTGGAAAAACTTGAAATAAAACAAACTTATCCGGCTGATAAGAAAATGATTGACAAGCCAAATGTTGTTATTTTTAATAATGATTTTTCATTATTAAAAGTTTTGTATAATACAAAAGGTCAAAAAACTGTTTATTCAATGGCAAATCCACCTATTGAGCTCAGAACGGGTATGCTTCCTCAAGAGTTGTTAATTCCAAACGGTTTGGTAATTCCAGAAAACCTTAAATCTATAGCAGGAAATCTTATTATTAATACTGTTGAAACACAAGGAATTAAAATAGAAAGTACTAAACCTGTTGTAACTCAATTATCCGGTTCTACTTTGAAAACACTTTCGCAAATTCCACAACTAAAAAATAGAAATTTTTATGTTTCATCACCATATTCAAAAAATATTCAAGTTTTAAACCTTGGCGCAAAGACTCCTGAATATTCTTTAGCTCAGACAAATGTTCCTATTTCTATGAAAGCATATAATGATGAATTTCTTTTTGTAACAGCTTATGAAAAACCTTCTGTTGATATAATCGCTTTGGCGGATGATCAAATAATTAAACAAATTCCGACAAATACTCAGCCTGATGAAATATTGATAGACAATAACAAAAAACTTGCGTATATTTCTAGCTCAGTTGATTCAAGTATTTATGTTTTGAATTTGGAAACAATGACACTGTGCAGACAAATCAGAATTACAGGCATGTGTGAAAAATTAACACTTTCTGAAGATGGGACAAAATTGTTCTATTATGACAAAAAAACAAAAGATATTTGGTCTATAGAGCTTGATAATAACTATTTATTAAAAGAAATAGGCAAGTTTCCAAATGTGTCAAGGATTGCGTATACCAATGGTAAAATTTATATAACAAGCCGTACTAAAAACAGAATAGCAATAATTGATTACGACACTGTAGGCTTTATGGGTGAATTTGAAATCTGTGAAAAACCAATTGATATGTTGGCATATAAGGATAAATTATTTGTTTTGGGTGCAGAAGATAATTCTATTCAGATTATTGATCCTAAAACTGATGAAGTTACTGATTCCATATACTTAAATACGAACGGATTTTCTACAAAAATATCGTATGTAGATGGCACAAACATAGCATTGATTACTGATACAAAAGCTTCTTTGTATACAATATTTGATTTGGATGCAAAAAAAGCTATCAGCTTTGTACCAATTGATATTCCTGCAAACTCTATTGTTGTTACAAAAAAGATTGAAAAGCACTAAAAATGATAGAAAAATTTGATAAAATAACACAGGATAAATTAATAGAGCTTGAGAAAACTCAACATCAATTTTGGAATATTTCAAGGGTTACGGCAGAATTTTTGTATTCTTTAATAAGAACTCAAAAATCAAAGAGCGTGTTAGAAATAGGAACTTCTAACGGTTATTCAGGCATTTGGCTTGGCAAGGCAGTAAAAGCTACCGGCGGACATCTTACAACTATTGAATTTTATGATAAGCGTCTTGATGTTGCTAAAGAAAATTTTAAATTGTGCGGTGTTGATGATGTTATTACAACACTTCAGGGCTCTGCTCTGATGCATTTGGAGTATTTGCCTGAAGATTTTGAAATTGATTTTGCTTTTGTAGATGCTAATAAATCAGAATATGTAAAGTATTTTCAGTTTATAGATAAACATATGAAAAAAGGCGGAATTATTGCTTGCGATAATGTTTTGTCGCATGAAGCAAAATGTAAACCTTTTATTGATGCAATTAATGCAAATTCAAATTATGAAAATGTTGTACTCCCATTACCTGCTGGTTTGTCTTTGGGTAGAAAACTTAAATAGAATTTTTATAAATAATATGATATAATATTTTTATGAAAATTCTTGGAATTGATCCCGGTATGGCAATAGTTGGTTATTCATTAATTGAGTTTGACAACGATATTCCGTTGTTAAAGCATTCCGGTTCAATTCAGACCGACAAAAATAAGCGTGAATCTGCAAGGCTTCTTGAAATATATGAAGATATGACAAAGATTGTTGAAACATATAAACCAGATGTTGCAGCAATTGAAAAACTGTTTTTCTTTCGTAATCAAACAACAGTTATGCCGGTTGCACATGCAAGAGGTGTTATTTTAGCGGTTCTTGAAAAATTCAATATACCAATATATGAATATACCCCAATAGAAGTTAAGCAAACTCTTACAGGCTACGGTAGAGCAAGTAAAAAAGAAGTTGAACAAATGGTAAAAATTTCTCTGGGTGTTGATAAGTTACCAAAATTAGATGATACCGTTGACTCTATTGCTATAGCAATTTGTCATACAAGGGGGCAATAGTATGAAAAAATTTTTGACAAATTATTTTATTAAATTTATATGTTATTCAATATGTTTTTCGCTTATTTATGGAGCTTTTTCATATTCAACATCTGATAATGAGCTTACTTATAGTGAACAAAGTAGTGTAAATAAATCTGTACAAAGACCCAAAGTCGATTCTAGCATTAATAAATCTAATAAATCTGCAGATTTATCAAAAGAATACAGCGCAAATAATAATCAAGCTGCGATAAACAGAAAAATATTAGAAAAGCAGTTTCCTAATCACTATATTGCAAGAGCCATAACAAACGGTTATATTGTGAGGTGGAATCCTGAAACTTTTCCTTTAAAAATTTATATTCAGCATAAAACAGATTTGCCTGAATATTTTTATTCAGAGGTTAAAAAAGCATTTATAGAGTGGCAGGATGAAACGAATAAATTTATAAATTTTACTTTTGTAGATTCTCCCAAAAATGCTGATATAAAGTGTTATTTCCCAAAAAATGATAAAGAAGCCGCAGATTTTTCAAAAAAATTCGGTGGAATTACCAATTCTGAAATAAAAAATAATACTTTAAAATATATGACAATTGTTTTTTCTACAAAATATAACGGCTCAGATCAATATTATAAAGATTATATAATTCATTCAATAGCTTTGCATGAAATAGGTCATGCACTTGGAATTTTAGGACACAGTGTAAATCCGAATGATATTATGTACCCAAGGACATCTTTATCAAGAGGTGAGATAAGTGCTGGCGATATTAATACTTTAAAACTTATTTATTCAATCGTTCCGGATGTATCAAATAAAAATTTTTTAAAAGAAGATAGAGATAAATTTTTGACAATAGCTGACATATTTGGTGATGATGATGAACGGATAAATCTTGAACTTGCAAATACAATTGAGGATAAAGAGATTACAAAAGATGATCCGCATAAAATAATGCATATAGGAAGTTTATATTATAAAAAAGGCGATTATAAAAAAGCTATCGAAAATTATAAACTTGCTTCAGAGAAAATAATTAATGATGATCAAATGCTTGCAAAAGTACATTATAATATAGCTTTATCAAATTATAAATTAAAAAAATATCAGGATGCAATTGAGCATGTAAAACAGTCGCAAAACTTATTTCCAAGTGACAACACTTTGGAACTTATGGGCAGAATATATTATAAATCCGGAGATAATAAAGCTGCAAAACGTGTTCTTGTAAACTTATTGAATAAAAATCAGAAAATCTATAACGCATATGTTACTCTTGCGCATATTTATAAAGAAGAAAACGATATGAAAAATTGGAATGTCTTGTATGAAATGGGTAAGGAAAACTTTCCAGACAATCCTCCATTGAGACGTCATTAAAATATTTACAACATATACAATTATATGATAAGGTATTTATATGAAATTTGATTATATATTATTAAGACAGATATCTATATTAAGCGCATTTTTTGGCGCAATCGCAGGAATCATTACAATAATACCTTTTATCGGTGCGTATTCTTTTATATTTTTGTTATGTTTTATGGCTCCTGTAGTAATTTGGCTGTTGTACAAATATAATTGTATTTCTATAGATTCTATAAAAGACGGTATAATAATTGGAGCAATTTCAGGGTTTGTTGCATATTTGGCTTTTTCTTTTATTTATATACCGATTTCCGTAATTCTTTTAAAGGTTTTAAATTTTACTGCGAATCAAGGAATAGGCTTATTGTTGAATAATGCTGGATTTTTTATTTTAACAGTAACTTCAATATTTCTAGGTGTCGTAGGGGCTACAGTGAATGCATTCACAGGGTTTATAACATTTTATGTAATTGAATTTTTAAATTCGGCAAAAAAATAATTATGCTATTAGAAATAACATAATTATTTTTTAATATTAATTATAATAGTCTAACCCTCAGCGACGACTCTTGCGATAAGTTCGCCGTAGCTGTTCATAGAACCGTCAGTTTCTTCGATTATATAATTGTATCCTTCTTTGCCTTCGATTGCTTTTTGAGCTTTTTGCAATGCTGTATCATAATCTTTGCATTGTGCAACTTCAGTTTTTGAAAATTCTGAGTGATTTCTTTCTGTGTAAACGTGATACATTTTATACCTCCTTGTTTTTTAATGTTTCTTTAATTTCAAGCATTTCATATTTTAGTCTGTTCAATTCGCATTTTATAGGGTCTGGAATTCTGTTGTGCATAAGAGTTCCGTTTTCATCCCTAAAGTGCCTTTGGACAATTCTGCCGGGTACTCCGACAACAGTTGAGTTTTCCGGAACATCATCAACAACAACTGAACCTGCACCTATTCTTGAATAATCGCCTATTTTTATATTGCCTAAAACCTTTGCACCTGCGCCGACAATTACGTTATTTCCCAATGTCGGATGTCTTTTGCCATGTTCTTTTCCTGTTCCGCCCAGAGTTACTTGTTGGTATATTAAAACATCATCCCCAATCTCTGTCGTAGCGCCGATTACGACACCTTCGCCATGGTCAATAAAAAATCTTCTTCCGATTTTTGCTGCAGGATGAATTTCAATTCCTGTAATAATTCTTGTAAGGTAAGAAATCATTCTTGGTAATATAGGGATATGCCATTTATAAAACTTATGTGCCAAACGATATGCAATGAGTGCGTGTAGGCCGGGATAACACAATATTACCTCTAGCAGATTATCTGCAGCGGGATCCTTGTCATATATAACTTGGATATCTTCTTTTACTTTTGTTATTCCACGTTTTAATGTTCTAAACATAAGTAAATTATAGCGCAAAAATTTTTGTTTACGGTTTTTATTGAAAATATGAGTAAAGTAGATAATATACATTTTACCGGTTTTAAAAATCCCCATTATTATAGAAAATCCGGTCATAACTTTTTATATGCAGAGTTGAACGGACAAGATTTACACTCATTTAGACGGGCTGTTAGACAAGCTGCCTTTGATAAAGGGACATATGACAGCAAATTGCAAAATAATGTTTGTGTTTTAAATTCTGATGATGGTGTTTTATACATAAATAATATTCCTGTCGAAGAAATTGATGAAAGTATTCCGCTATTCTCTTTTGCCGCAAAAATGACAAGACGTCTGGCAAAAAGATTTGATTCTAATATTCAGCAAGGAGCCAAAGATATTAATAATCGAATTTCAAATATTATGATGAATTATTTTGAAGTTTAAAAAACCGGAGGAAAGCTCCGGTTTTAAATTATTCAGTTATAGATTTTAATTCTTCTCTGAGTTTTTGAACTTGTTTGTTGTAATATTCAAGCCAGCTTGTGTCTTCGTCCATCAATGACGGCTCAGCTATTGCTCGGATTCTCTTTTTATCAAGAAGTTCAAGTTGTTCATTAATCTCATTTATTCTTATTTTATTTTGTTCTTCTTGTTTTTTTATTTCTACTTCAACCGGTGAAAGTTTTTGCCATTTTCCGTTTACAAAAGAATATTCATTATAATCAACAGCTATAACAGAATTTTCATACATAATTATTATTTTTCCGTTGTTCTGTTCTTTGAGTAAATTCATCCAATATTCATCGGATATTTCTATGGCGTTTTCAAATTTATCAAGGTAAAAACCATAATCTTTACCGTTTTTTGTTCCGTAATATTTCATTTTTCCTCCTTAATGTCCTATTGCAATCCAATTTATTAATAAATCGGTTGTGTTGCTGCTTGCATAATACTTAAACCCTGTTCCACTTTGGTTTGTAAAACCTTCATCTGAACGTGAAGAAGATGTTGAATAGCCTTGTTTTGAAACAACAACTGCGGGACTTGTTGCGAAAGCGACAGGATATGTGACATTTGGTGATTTATACACTCCCCATTGCATAATAATACCGTTTGGAAATTTAAAATAACCTGGGTTACCTAATGTAACATCTTTAAAAGAGTTGTTCCATTCTGTCCAGCTTGAATTTGTATAATTTCTGGTATATATGCGTAAAATACTTTCATCATAAAACCACAGTTGTTTGAAACCCGAAGTTTCATCACCTAAAACAACTAATGTTCCTGCTCCTGATATAGGTGCATTTAATGGTTCATAGCTGCTTGAAAAAAAGTAAATCCCTTTTCTTTTGTAATCATCTAAATCAGTAGAACTTTCAACAATATTTTTTTGTATAAAAAGCTCATCATCCAATGTGTTATTTATTTCATCAAGAATGTTATTGATTGTTTCTATATCATAATCTGCAGAAATTTTGTTCTGAGTAATGGTTTCGGCAAGAGCAATAAAATTAGCATTTACTTCTCCGGCTTTTGCTTTCATACCCGGCACAAATGAATAAGGTATCATTGAGTCAGTCATAAGTTCCTTTCTGACTGATTTAATGAATTTTATAAGGCATTGAGTATATTATACCATTTTTTTATTATTATTACAAATTTGATTTTAAAATTATAATGTTACGGGTTTAGCTTTTTTATAAGAGCCTAAAAATTTCATAAATTTTGCTTTTTCTTTTACTTCTTGCAGTGTTTTTATAATTTGCGGATTTCTGACATGTCCATCAAAAGTTACGGTTAAAATATATTCTCCGAATTGATGATTAGACGGATGTGAAGCAATATATGAAAGATTAATGTCATTTTTCATAAATATATTCAGTATTTGTAAAAGAGCTCCCGGTTTATTGCTTGCCGAAAAAGCTATTGAGGTCTTATCATTGCCTGTTTCTTCCGTTTCGAAATCTCCGAACAAAATGTATCTTGTTTGATCTGTTTTATCGTCATTTATATTTTCTTTTAAAACGTTGAGATAAAATGTTTCTGCAGTTTTTGGAGTTCCGATTGAAGAATATGTGAGATTGTAGTTTTGCAAGCTTCTTGCAGCTTCCGGCATGCTTGGGGATTCTATAATATTAACATTAAACGGCATATCGTTTTTTACAAAATCTCTGCATTTTGCAAGCATATCAGGAGGTGCAATTATTCCTGATATAGAATAAATTTCAGTTGTTCTGGAAAGTAAGCAATAATTTATCGGTTGATAGTATTCTGCCAAAATTTTGATGTTTGGATTTTTAGCTAATATAAGATTGTCAAGAGTTTCTCTAATTGTTCCTCTAATTGAATTTTCAACAGGTAAAACACCCAAAGTGTCAGGATTATTATTAACGTATTCTACAATTTGTTTTATTGTTTCAAACGCTTGTCCATATGCATTTATTTTCAATTTCTCAGAAAAATAATCTTTTGCCATTTCGGTAAAAGAACTTTGTGGACCAAGGTAGCATATTGTTTGTACATTCTCAAAATTTTGCATTTGATAAACTTTCTTATTTCTTATATGATTATAACAAAAATGATAGGATGAAGCAATGACAAATATTAAATTTGGTACAGACGGTTGGAGAGCTGTTGTCGGAAAAGATTTTAATGATGAAAATGTGGCAACCGTAACTAAGGCTATTGGTAAATATGTATTTGATAAGTTTGGTTTGGGTAAAAAAATTATAGTCGGTTATGATCCTCGTAATATGGCTTTTGAATATGCACAACAAACTGCACAACAACTTTCAGGATACGGTTTTAATGTCTTGTTATCCGATAAAGTTATTCCGACGCCTGTTCTTGCTTATAATGCAAAGCATTTAAATGCTTGTGCTGTGATGTTTACTGCTTCTCATAATCCTCCTGAATATTTAGGAATAAAATTTATTCCCGATTATGCAGGGCCGGCAACTTCCGATATAACTGATGAGTTGGTAAAGAATTTGTCTTGCTCTAATACTGAACTAGTTTCAGAATCTAATAATAGTGGGAGTGTTGAAAAATATGATTTTTCAAAAGATTATTTTGAACATATTGAAAAACTAATTAATTTTGATAAAATCAAAACATTAGATACAAATATTATATTTGACGGATTATATGCTGCAAGCATTGGATATTTCGATAAACTTTTGGAAAAACATAATATAAAATTTGATAGTTTACATATGTATCATGATGTAAACTTTGGCGGTGGTATGCCTGAACCAAAACCAAAATATCTGAAAGAATTGATAGAGCGAGTTAAATCACATAAGAATTCTGTTGGTTTTGCAAATGACGGTGACTCTGACAGGTTTGGTGTTATAAATGAGAATGGTGAGTATGTTTCTCCAAACGAAGTAATATCAATTTTACTCAGACATTTAAAGAAAAATAAAAAGTATGACGGTCCGCTTGTAAAAACAGTTGGTGCAAGTTTATTACTTAACAAAGTTGCAGAAAAGGCGGGGGTTGAAGTTATTGAAACTGCAGTAGGATTCAAACATGTAGGCGAGGCTATGCGTAAATTCAATCCGATTATTGGCGGCGAAGAATCGGGTGGCTTGAGCATTCAAGGACATATTCCGGAAAAAGACGGAATACTTGCTAATCTTTTAATTCTTGAAGCCATGGCATGCGAAAACAAATCCCTTGTTGAACTTCAAAAAGATTTGTACGATTTTGTCGGTTGTCAATTTTATAATGACAGAATAGATAAAAAACTTGAAAATTTCGAAATGATAAAATCAATTTTGGAAGAGTATAAAAACAAAAAGGAAATTGGAAATTTTAAAGTTATTAAAATTGATACAAAAGATGGAGTAAAATTGTATTTTTCCGACAACTCAAGCTGGGTTCTGATTAGGCCAAGCGGAACAGAACCTTTACTTAGAATATATTTTGAGAGCGACAGCATAGAAAAACTGAATACTCTCAAAAAACTTTTAAGTGAAATTTAAGATAAGAAGAATTTGTCTAGCAATTTAAGGAAAGCTGATCTGTTAGATCTGTTGATTTGGTTTTGCATTTCCATAGCATCAATTTTTGAACCGATTTCTTTATATGTTTCTGCCATAAATGCTTGTTTTCTGTCTTTTTCGGTCGGATATTCTTCTCTCATTCTTGTGAGTTCGCCACTATCCATAAATTTTGCACCGCAATTGTAGCATTCATCTATTTGTACGGCATGTTTTGCGCTGACATAATTCTTTACCATTTTGTTGCCACATACGGGGCAAATTCTTGTAACTGATTCATCAGTTTTTTCAAAAGTTCTATTTTTCAAAATTTCTTTTAAATCATCAATATTTTCATGATTTTCATCAAAATGTTTTAATTCAAGCCCATCAAAAAATATTCCGCCGCATCCGTCGACACAAACATCTAAGTTAAAGCCTGCGTAAGGCATAAAAACTTTAAGCATAGGTTTGCCGCAAGCCGGACAATTGATTGTTTCAATAGTATCGTTCATATATTTCATATAATTAATTCCTTTTTGTAAATAAATACTAACAATATTTTCAGATAATGTCAAATAAAAAGACCGATTGAAAATCGGTCTTTTGGAATTTATTTTGTTTCAGCTTGTTCTGAAAGATTTTTTAGAATTGAATAAGTTGCATCCCAACCGTTCAAACCGCCTGTCGCTTTGTATTTTGCAATTTGCTTTGCTCTTTCTTTTTTAAGTTTTGCTTGTGTTTTTTCAAACTTTTTCAATGCTTTTTTGTTTGAATTTCTTTCAGAAATTGTTGGTTCAATGTAAGCCAAAAAGTTTCTGTATTCTTGGCAGTTATAGCCTGCTTTAACTTTTGAAGGGTAGTTGTATGTTAAGTAATCATAGATATATTGAGTTCTTTTGATATTGTTTAATTGTCCTGTCATTGTTTCCCAAGTAGTACCCGGTTTTTTACCAAGAACAACAATCATTGCAAGCGGGTTATATCCGGCTTGAATCATCAGATCTATACCTGTGATATCGGCATTCATTTGGTCTTTTTCAGACATAGAATTAAGTGTTATTTGATTTAATAAAATAGCTTTGTTTTGAGCTGATTCGGATTCAAGACTTCCTGCAAAAGCTGAAGCTATGTTTGATACAAATTTTTTCTTTGAAGCGTTTGCGTTAATCAAAGCTCCAAGCTCCTGACAAATTACAGCAGCAACTTCGTTGTCGTTGCCTGTGTATCCCAGATCTGTTTTTTGGATATAAAATTCGTTGTTAGTGTTTGTTGAGCTGTTTGTTACTGCAGTTTCGGTAACTACAAATTTTGTGGCTGTAGGTAAATTGTTTTTAGATAAAATCTGAGCACCAACAGTTGGAACTCTGTCTACTGCACTCCATGTTGTTGCAGCATACGATGGAACTGAAATTAATAATGCCATCATTAATGATAATAAGATTTTTTTCATATTTCTTCTCCTTTATATATGACTTAATCCATAAATCTGTACTTTATTAATGCAATTGCCGCATATATTCCGTCTTTCCAAGTTATTTTTTTACCCTCAGAAATATCCCTGCCATAATAAGAGATTGGAATTTCATATAACCTTGCACCACGTTTCAATACTTTAGCCGTTATTTCAGGTTCAAAATCAAATCTGTTTGATTTTATTTTTATTCCCTTAATAAATTCAGTTTTAAAAGCTTTGTAACATGTTTCCATATCAGTAAGTGTAGAACCGTATAAAACATTTGTCAGTAATGATAAAAATTTGTTACCCAACAAGTGGTGAAACATAAAAGAACGTGTTGGTTTTCCGCCGGAAAGGCGAGAACCGTAACACACATCAGCCCTGTTTTCAACAATCAGTTTTATTAACGGTTCGTAGTCCTCTGGATCGTATTCTAAATCGGCATCCTGAATAACTGTTATGTCGCCTGTGGCTTCTTTAAAACCGGTCCTGAGTGCTGCGCCTTTCCCTTGATTAAACTCGTGATACAAAACTTTATAAGGTAATTTTTTATAAAGCTCTCTTGTACCGTCTGTTGAGTAGTCATCAATTAATATTATTTCTTTTTCTAATCCATAAAAGTTTGCTTGTTCAACTTTTTTTAAAATTTCACAAAGCGTATTCACTTCGTTATAAACAGGAATTAAAATAGTAACCTTTTTCATCAACAACCTTTAATATTTGTCTTATTTATAAAAATATTGTACAATAAAAACATACATATGTAAAATGGCGGATTATATGACTAAATGCGATAATAAATTAATAAAAGACGGTCTGTCTTTATTAGAAGATAAAAATTATGAAAGTGCAGTAAAGCATTTTGAACAAGCACAGAAGTTTTATTCTGAAAATAATTCTGAAGAATATGTATCTGTTTCATTAAGTTTGTTGGGTATGTCAAAATACTTGTTGGATAAAAATTTTTTTAAAGAAGCATTACAGTTTACAAAAGATGCTGAATATATGGCAAAATATTCCAAAAATCAATCAGCAAAACTTGTAAATGAGTATGCAGTTGGTACAATTTCCTTCGGTCAAGGCAATAATGATTTAGCGGTGATGCATTTCGAAAATGCTCAAAATATTGCTAAAAATTATGATGACGAATTTTCTATTATAGGGTATGTAAATACAAGATTAAAACAAATAAAAAGTGGTATAGGTTTTGAAGTTCCTATTAAAAGTGATCCTTTGGTATCATTGGTAAAAATTGGGCGTTCTATTACTGCTGTTACAGATATCAATGTGTTGTTAAAAGTTATTGCAGAAGAAACAAAAATTGCCATTCAAGCTGACAGATGTACTGTATTTTTATTGGATAAAGATACTAATGAATTGTGGAGTAAGGTTGCTCTTGGAATGGATAGTCAGGAAATCAGATTTCCTGCTGACAAAGGCCTTGCCGGTTATGTTGTTAAAACAGGAGAACCTTTAAATATTCCTGATGCATACAACGATTCAAGGTTTAATCCTGATATTGACAAAAAAACAGGTTACAGGACAAAAACAATTTTATGTATGCCTATAAAAAACAATAATCAGGAAATAATAGGTGCTTTTCAGGTATTAAACAAACTTGATGGTGTATTTACAAAGAGCGACGAAGATTTGCTTGTTGCAATTGGCGGTAGTGCATCGATTGCGCTTGAGAATGCTCAATTATTTGAACAGCAGAAAGAACTTTACAAAGAACAAAAAGCTCTATTCGAAAGCTTTATAGATACTCTCGCAACTTCTATAGATGCTCGAGATAAGATTACAGCAGGTCACTCTAGCAGAGTAAAATTATATGCAATGCTTTTGGTTGAGCAACTTGGTTGTGATGATAAGTTTAAGGAGCTTGTTGAAAAAGCTGCTATTTTGCACGATATAGGGAAAATTGGTATCAGAGATTCTGTTCTTCAAAAAGAAGGTAAATTGACTGATGAGGAATACAAACATATTCAAGAACATGTAAAAATTACGCATGATATTTTGGATAAAATTTATATGTCCGAAGATTTTAAACAAATAACAGACATGGCTTGCTCTCATCATGAAAAATTTGACGGTTCAGGTTATTACAGGCACTTGAGTGGTGAAAATATTCCATATGGAGGCAGAATTTTGGCTGTTGCTGATGTGTTTGATGCGATTACATCAAAACGTCATTATCGTGACAAAATGCCTATTCAAAATGTTATTGATATCTTAAAAAGCGGTAAAGATAAACATTTTGACGGAAAATTAGTAGATGAGTTTTTGGCAATCCCTGTGGATAAAATTATAAGGGTATTTTTGACAGAAAATCATCATAATTTTACGGAAGAAGATGCAGAGATTTTAAGTCATTATAATTTAAATGATATTTGTAATTTTATAACTGATGAAAATAGTGATAAGAAAGAAATAGCGTTATTATTTAATTTTTATTATTCGGGGAAAAAAGAGGATTGATGAGGAAATTTTTAAGCATAATTATTATAATGTTTTTGGCAAATGTTGTAAATGCTGAAGGATTTGAGCAAATTCCCGCAGTAAATCCGCTAATGCCTCAACCTATGTCTGCAAATACGATTGCACTTCCTGTGAAAAAGGCTACATTGACTCATAATAATATACACAATCTATACGTACTTGCTTTCGAAAGATTTATTCAAAGTAATGTAAAATCTGCATATAACGATTTTAAAATAATGATTGATTCTATAGGTGAAAATGATTATGTATATATGAAGTTTGCGGAAAATATGGCAGATATAGGCTTTTTTGATTTGTCAGAAAAAGCAGCTGGAAAAATTCAAGATAAATCACTTTCGGGTTTTCTTGTGGATGATATAAAATTATATTATTTCCCTATAAAAAAATTAAAAGTTGATGATGAAATCTATTTGAGCGAAGTTTTTTCAAATATTATTTATAACGATCAAAGTAAAGAAGCTACTGATGAATTAATAAAAAATACGATGCTTATGTCTAATTCAGATTATGCAAATTATGTAGCTGCACTTGGTTTTTTGAAATCTAATAATTTTATTGATGCTTCAAAATACATAGACAATGCAATTAAAATGAATCCTCAAAATTTGAATTATAAAAAGTTAAAAGCAGAAATTTTGGCACAAGGTAAAAAACCTCAAAATGCAATAAAGTTAGTACAAAGTATAAAATCAGAAAAAATATATTCTGAGGACTTTATCCGTAAAGTAAATTCTTTAGAACAGTATGTTTTGTATAAATCTAAAAAGAATTATTCTGAAAAAATGTATCATTTAGGTTATTACTATTATTATGAAAATGAGTTGACAAAGTCTATAAGAACTTTACAAGGGGCATTGAGTAATAAAAAGAAATTGAATAAAGATATTTATGCTCTTTTATCAAGAGTTTATTTTGATTCTCAAGATTTTGAAAAAGCTCAGGATGCAGCAACCAAATCTTGTAAAATTTCAAAAAATACTACCTCTCTTATTGTTTTAGGTGATCTAAGTTACAGAACAAAAGAATATAAAAATGCATTAAAATATTACAAGTTAGCTGAATCTTGTGATAAAAATTCATCAGCTCCAAAAATAAGAATAGCTCAAGTTTATGAACAGACAGGCAAAAATAAAAAAGCTTTAGATATTTATGAAAAAATGTTGAAAAATTACGATGATTGTTATATAGCTTATTATAAAGTTGCGCTTAGTGACAAATCAAAAGAAATTGCCTATCTAAAGAAAGCTATAGCAATAAATATGAACTTTGCGGAAGCTTGGATTGATTTGGGCAGAGTGGCTTATGAACAGAAAAAATATACGGATGCAAAAAACTATTTGCGAATAGCAAATTATATTGATGATAATAATTTTAGGAGTTATTATTATCAAGGTTTAATTGCAAAAAAACAAGGTGTTGAGTCAACTTTGTATTTTAAAAAATCATTATCTATAAATCCCAATTTTGAATTAGCGCAAAAGGAGTTAGGAATATGAAATTAAATATTTTGATTGTAGAGGATCATGAACTGACAAGATTTGGATTAAAAACAACATTTGAAGGTGTTGATTTTATAGATAATATTTATGAAGCAGATTCTGCTGAAGCTGCAATTGAAATATTTAATAATAACAACGTAGATATTGTCATTATGGATTTAGGTCTGCCAAATATGAATGGCATAGAAGCTACAAGACAAATAAAAAGTTTTAACAAGGATGTTAAAATAATTATTTTAACATCTCATAATGATGAAAAAGAGGTTCTGAATAGTTTAAAAGCAGGTGCCAATGCTTACTGTTCAAAAGAAATAAATCCTCAGCGGCTTATACAGGTGGTACAATCAGTAGCGGACGGTGCTGCTTGGTTTGATCCGAGTATTGCTCATATTGTTTTAAAAGCAAGCTCTAACTCTCCTGTTTATGATGCTGAAGATAATCGTAAAAATTATGATTTAACAGCAAGAGAAGCTCAAATTTTGAAACTTATGACTGAAGGTTACAGTAATATGGAGATTGCACAAATTCTTGTCATAAGTATAAATACTACTAAGGCGCATGTCGCAAACATATTGCAAAAGTTGGAAGTTGATGACAGATTGCAGGCTGCCTTAAAAGCTTTGAAAAACAAAATAGTGTAGAGGGTCAAATTTGCCAAAAGTATTATTAGTTGATGACAATTCAAAATATTTAAAAGATGCTTTGCCTTTTTATGGCTATGAAGTTTTTACTGCATTTGACGGAATGCAGGCACTTAAAGTACTTGAAAAAGAAAACCAAAATATTGATATTGTATTGTTGGATGTAATGATGCCGAATATGGATGGTTGGCAAACTTTGAAAGCAATACGTTCCAATCAAATGTTTAAACATTTGCCTGTAATTATGCTTACTGCCGTAAATGAAGATCAAAAAATGATTTCAGGTTTAAAAAATGGTGCTGATGATTATATTGTTAAACCGTATATTTTACCAAATTTGTTGGCCAGAATGGAGGCAGTTCTTCGTCGTTCAAATTGGCAAAATGATAAACCAAAAATAAAAAATAAATTATCTTTGGAACCTTTAACATCAAAAGAAAAAGAAGTCTTGCAGCTTGCAGCAAAAGGATTTTCAAATAAAGATATTTCGGAAAAATTAGTTGTAAAAGAAGTTACAGTTAAAACACATCTAAACAGTATTTTTAAAAAACTTAAAGTTTCTAACAGAACTCAAGCTGTTTTACTTGCAATGCAGGCAGAAATAGTGTAAAATGTATTCGCCCAAATATGCATTTAGCACAAGGAGAAATTGAATGATAGATTATACAAAAGAAGAATTAGTTGAATTGATAAGAAAGCATCCGGAAAAATTTAGTGAATGGAAAGGTGAACAAGATGATATAGATTTATCTGAGGTAGATTTTTCGGGAATATCACTTGCAGAAATTGATTTTTCAGACGTTGATTTAAATTCAAGCTCTTTTGCAGATTGTTCATTATCGTTTGTAAATTTCTCAAATACAGATTTAACATCTGTTGATTTTACACGCTCAAAAGTTTTGGAATGCGATTTTTCGGATGCTCTTTTGACCGGTGCAGATTGTAGTTATGCAGAAATGACTTATTGCAATTTCTCTGATGCGGATATGGCCGGCTGTATATTGTCAGAAACAGATTTATCAAATTCAGATCTTACTGCTGCAATAAATATTAATGCAAGCAGATATGATGAGGATACTGTTTGGCCGGATGATGACTTGATGCCGGAAGATTTTGACGGAACAGGTCATAAAGATTTATCATCATTGCAAGATGATGAAGAAGATACTGCTTCTTCTGATTGGTAAATTATGAAAAAGAAATACCAAAAAAGAATAATAACTTTTTTAATATCTTTTGCTTTGGTAGCTTCTGGATTGTTATATTTGGGACTAAATTATGTTCCAAAGAGTCTTTATGATATGCAAATTATGAAAAGCGGAGAAGTTGAGTCATATTATGTGAATCAATGGTGTACTCCGAGCTTTGGTAAAAAAGAATTTCGTTTGTGGGATGCAACAAGAGTTGATTGTTTAACAAAAGAATATGCTATTGAATTTGATTTTGCAAAAAAATGGGCTGAAAGTATTGGGCAATCACTTTATTATGCCAAAATGACCGGAAAAAAGCCGGCTGTAGTTTTGATTTTGACAAGCATAAACGATATGAAATATGTAAAGCGAGTTGAAAGACTCAATAACGGAATTCAAATATTTTTGATTAAAGCTTTTTAAGTTTTTATTTTGCTAAAATTGCTAATTTAGAACCGACCTCTACATTGTTTGGTTTTGTGTTTATGTAAGGATTTGATACAAAATTGTATTGCGGATTATACAAAACTCTTCTGCCTGTAAAGCTTGGTTGGTGGCAAAGTATTAATGTTGAATCTTGGAAAGTAATTGGTTGTCCGTCTTCTCTTTTTATTACATTACCTTTTGTAACATATGTAGTTCTTTGATTTTGTGGTTTGTTCAATTCATTTGCATCGTAGAACTTCAAACCGTCTTTTAAACCGCCGTTAACTTGCTGCTTTTCATATCTTCCACTGCCAAGTCCGATTTCAGATAAAGTAATTTTTGCAGGTCTGTAATATTCATCAAATTTATGCGTAATACCTTCTGTATTAAACAAAGAAACTGTCATTGCACCATTAGGACTTTGTCTTAATAATGCTGAAATTTGAGTAACACCATTTTGATACCCTTTTACATTGTTATGGAAATTATCTTCATAGATCGGTTTTTCATAATTTGCGTTATGAACATCAAGCAAAAATGGAGCACCATCATTGAGAGCTTCAAGTTCAGGTCTTTTTCTTAAACCAAATTGGTAGTCTACGTAATTTTTAAATCTGATTACAAAATCTTTATGATCAGG
>AUXO013951676.1_pt1 | contig 17898 bp, 12 predicted proteins | sample 768731 | NCBI WGS metagenome assembly AUXO01 (sample SAMN02715735, study PRJNA202380) | gut metagenome | biome: sheep rumen | host: Ovis aries | place: New Zealand: Palmerston North
GGATATAAAGTATCTGGTGGACTTCATGGAGTAGGTGCAAGTGTTGTTAATGCTTTATCTAAATGGATGATAGTAGATATATGTAGGGATAAAGTTGAATATTTGATATCATTTGAAAATGGAGGTCATGTTAAAGAACCTCTAAAGAAAATAGGACCTAGTAGAAAAGTTAGTGGTACTAAAGTTACATTTTTACCTGATCCAGAAATATTTTCTACAACTAGTTTTTCATATTCATCAATTTGTGAAAGAATGCAAGAAAGTGCTTTTTTAATTAAAGGATTAAGTATAGAAATATTAGATGAAGAAAGTGGTAGAAAAGATAAATTCTTATATGAAGATGGAATAGTAGAATTTGTTAAATATTTAAATGAAGATCGTAATGTTATACATGATCCTATTCTATTTGAGGGGATTAAGAATAAAATAGATATTGAAGTAGCTATACAATATAACGATAGTTATAATGAAAATATTGTATCTTTTGTAAATAATGTTAAAACAGTAGATGGTGGTTCTCATGAAGTAGGATTTAAAACTGCTTTAACTAAAGTATTTAATGATTATGCTAAGAATAATGGATTTATTAAAGGGAAAGATAAAACATTTGAGGGTTCTGATGTAAGAGAAGGGTTAACTGCTATTATCTCTTTAAAAATACCTGAAGAATTATTACAATTTGAAGGTCAAACTAAAGGAAAGTTAGGTACACCTGTTGCTCGTGTTGCTGTTGAGTCATTAGTTACTGAAAAACTTCAATTTTTCTTAGAAGAGAATAATGCTATTGCAACAACTATTGTAGAAAAAGCTTTAAAGAGTAAAAGTGCACGTGAGGCAGCTCGTAAAGCAAGAGATGAAGCAAGATCTGGAAAAAACAAAAAACAAGAAAGAAACTTATCAGGTAAACTTGCTCAAGCACAAAGTAAAGATAAAACTAAAAAAGAATTATTCTTGGTTGAGGGAGATTCAGCAGGTGGTTCTGCTAAACAAGGAAGAGATAGAAAATATCAAGCAATATTACCTTTGCGTGGAAAAGTTTTAAATGCTGAAAAAACTCGTGAAGATGAATTGTTAAAGAATGAAGAAATTAATACAATGATATATACAATTGGTGCTGGATATGGACCAAACTTTGATATTAATGATTGTGAGTATGATAAAGTAATTATCATGAGTGATGCTGATGAAGATGGAGGACATATTCAATGTTTACTTATGACATTCTTTTATAGATATATGAGACCATTAATAGATAATGGAAAACTATTCATTGCTTTACCTCCATTGTTTAAAATACAAAGTGGTAAAAATATAGAATATGCATATACTGTAGAAGAAATGAAAGAAAAGAGTAAAGGGAAAAAGTGTGATATCCAAAGATATAAAGGATTAGGTGAAATGAATGCTGATCAATTGTGTGAAACAACAATGAAACCTGGTAGTAGAACTTTAATTAGAGTTAATATAGAAGATGCTCAACTTGCTGAAAAAAGAGTTAAAGTTCTTATGGGAGATTCTGTTCCTCCTCGTAAAGAATGGATAGAAGAAAATGTAGAATTTACATTAGAAGATGATTTCAAAATATAATAGAAAGTGGTGTTTTGGATGCCAAAAAAGACAGATACAAAAGAAGTAATTGAAAAGATATTTGATTATACCTTAGAAGATATTATGGGTGAAAGATTTGGTTCATACTCAAAATATATTATTCAAGATAGAGCAATTCCAGATGCAAGAGATGGATTAAAACCTGTTCAACGTCGAATATTATATTCAATGCATAAAGAAAAGAATACCTATGATCATGGATATAGAAAAAGTGCTAAAACAGTAGGAGATGTTATAGGTAATTATCATCCACATGGAGATACGTCAATTTATGATGCTATGGTTCGTATGAGTCAACCATGGAAAACAAGAATTCCATATATAGATATGCATGGTAATAATGGATCAATTGATGGTGATAGTCCTGCTGCATATCGTTATACAGAAGCAAGACTTTCAAAAATAGCTAATGAGATGTTAAGAGACATTGAAAGAAATACTATTGAATGGGCTCCTAACTTTGATGATACTTGTATGGAACCAACAGTTTTACCTGCTAGATTTCCAGCTTTATTAGTTTATGGTGCACAAGGAATTAGTGCTGGTTATGCAACTAATATTCCTACTCATAATTTAAATGAAATAGTTGATGCAACAATATATAGAATAGATCATCCTAAATGTACTTTAGAAGATTTAATGAATATTGTTAAAGGACCTGATTTTCCAACTGGAGGAATAGTTGAAGGATTAGAAGGACTTAAAGATGCGTATACTACTGGTCGTGGTAGAATTGTTGTTAAATCAAAATATGAAGTTAAAACTGAAGGTAAGATTAAACAAATAGTTATTAATGAAATACCATTTGAAGTAAATAAAGCATTATTAGTTAAGAAAATAGATGATATTAGAATTGATAAGAAGATTGATGGAATAATTGAAGTTAGAGATGAAAGTGCTGCTGATGTAAGAGTTGTTATTGATTGTAAAAGTAGTGCAAATATAGATTTAATTATTAATTATTTACTTAAAAATACTGATATGCAAATAAGTTATAATTTTAACGTTGTTGCAATTGTAAATAAAAGACCTAAATTATTAGGACTTCAAGAATGTTTAGATACATTTATTGCACATCAAAGAGAAGTTATAAGAAGAAGATGTGAATTTGATTTAGCTCATGCTAGAGCAAGATATCATATTGTAGAAGGATTAATTAAATGTATATCTATTTTAGATGAGGTAATTAGGGTAATTAGAGCTAGTAATAATAGAGCAGATTCTAAAAATAATTTAGTAAAAGAGTTTGGTTTTTCTGAAGAACAAGCAGAAGCTATTATTACATTACAATTATATAAATTATCAAATACTGATGTAGTAGCTCTTGAAGAAGAAATGGATAGACTTGAAAAAACTATTGCTTTACTTATTGAGACTCTTGAAAAAGAATCTAAAATGAAAAGTGTTATGAAACATGAACTTCAAGCTATAAATAAAGAATATGTTACTCCTAGACTTACTGAAGTTAGAGAAGAAATATCTGAAATTAAAATAGATAATAGAAGTATGATTCCAAAAGAAGATGTAGTTGTATCTATTTCTAAAGATGGATATGTTAAACGTTGTTCTACTAGAAGTTATCAAGCAAGTACAGAGTCTAATATGAAAGAGGGAGACCACTTACTTGGTTTATATGAACTTAATACTTTAGATAATATTTTAATATTTACAGATTTAGGTAATTATTATTTAGTTCCAGTTCATGAAATACCTACATGTGCTTGGAAGGAGTTAGGAAAACATATAAGTAATATTGCTAAGTTTGAAGCAGGAGAAGAAGTAATTGAATGTATTCCGGTTAAGGAATTCGATCCTAAAGTAGAACTAATATTAAGTACAAAACTTGGAATGATTAAGAAAGTTAAATTAGATGAATTTAAAACAAGTAGATCTTTAAAACCTATAATATGTATGAAGTTAAAAGGAAATGATAAATTGATATCTGTATTAGTTTCACAATATAATAATATTTTTGTAGGAACTAATAAGGGATATGGACTTTGGTATGATATATCTGAAGTACCAACAGTTGGTCTTAAAGCATCTGGTGTTAAATCTATTAATTTAAAAGATGATTTTGTAGTTGGTGTATCTAATTTTGAAAATGATTCAGAATATTTAATAGTCGTAACAGATAAAGGTACTGCAAAAAGAGTTAAATTATCTGAATTTGATAAAATAACTAGAGCTAAAAGAGGATTATTAATGTTAAAAGAAAATAAATCTAATCCTCATAGAGTAGTTAAAATATTTACAACTAGTAAAGACTACATTGGTATTAAAGGAAATGAAATAAATATATTAAAATCTACTGAAATACCTATAATGGATAGATATTCAGGAGGATCTCAAGTAGTTAAAGGTCCTGTAATAGATTGCTATATAGAAAAAGTCTTTGTTAAAAGAGATGATATTAATTTAAATACTGATAATAATAGTGAAGAAATAATAGAAACTAAAAAAGTATCTCTTAAAGAAATTGATGAAAGACTTATGACAATTGATGATTTTATAAATATAGATGAAGGAAATGAATAGTTTCCTTTTTTATTGTCAAACATTGTTTTTGGTGTTATAATTTGCTAAACGAAGGGTGATATAATGGAAAACATATATGTTTTTGGACATAAGAAACCAGATACTGACGCTATATGTTCTGCTATTGCTATGGCACATTTTATTAATGAAACTAGAAATGTCAAAGCAATACCATGTTCATTAGGTGCACTTAATAATGAAACTAAATTTGTATTAGAAAAGTTTAATACTCCTTTACCTAAGTATTTAAATGATGTAAAAGTACAAATAAAAGATTTATCATATTTTAAAAAGTTTTATGTAGATCAAAATGAATCAATTATGAGTGCATATAATAATATGAGTGCTAAATCTGTTGCTGGTATTCCAGTAGTTGACAAAGATAACCATCATAAACTAGAGGGATTAGTTACTTTAAAAAATATTGCTAAAGAAATGATTGAGGGAGAAAGAAAAAAACTATATACTTCATATGAAAATATTCTTAAGACAATTGATGCAGAAGAAATATTAAAATTTGATAATGAGATTTCTGGTAATATATTAACAGTTACTTATAAGAGTACTACATTCTTAAATGATATTACTTTGGATAAAAATGATATTTTAATTATTGGCGATAGACATAGTATTTTAGAGTATGCAGTTAATTCTAAAGTTAAACTTATAATTTTAGTTGGTAATAGTACAATTAAAGATAAACATTTAGAAATAGCTCGTGAAAATAAAGTAAATATTATGAGAACTAAATATGGTAGTTTTGAAGTAAGTAATTTATTATTCTTAGCTAATTATGTTAAATGTATAAATGAAGTTAATAATCCAGTTTGTATTAAAGATATAGATTATCGTACTGATTTTGTTGAATTAGCTAAAAAAGAAAAACATACCAATTACCCAGTCATTAATTCTCGTGGTGAATGTCTTGGTATGCTTGAATATGCTAAAGCAGAGATACCTAATAGAAAGAAAGTAATATTAGTTGACCATAATGAAATAACGCAAAGTGTAGATGGATTAGAAGAGGCAGACATAATTGAAATAATTGACCATCATAAACTAGGAACTATCGCTACTAGTGCACCTATTAATTTTAGAAATATGGCTGTTGGTTGTACATGTACAATTATTTATCAAATATATAAAGAAAGAAATATAGAAATACCTAAAGATATTGCTGGTCTTATGTTATCTGCAATACTTTCTGATACTATGATATTAAAAAGTCCAACTACTTCTAAATTAGATTTAGAAACAGTAGAAGAATTAAGTAAAATATTAAATATTGATCCTAAAGAATATGGACTTGAAATGTTTAAAGCAGGTTCTAGCCTTAAAGGTAAAACTATTAGTGAAATAATACATCAAGATTTTAAAGATTTTGTACTAGATGATGTTAATATTGGAATAGGGCAAATATTTACTACTAATTTTGATGAAATATCAGATGATATATATAAATATATTGATGAACTTAATAATGATTCATTAGAAAATGGATATGATATTATATGTTTATTTGTTACTGATATTATTAAAAATGGATCTTATATTCTATACAATAAAGGATCGTTTGATGTAGTTAGTGAAGCATTTAATAATCCTAATTTAAAAGAAGGAACATTCTTAAAAGGAATAGTATCTAGAAAGAAGCAAATGATTCTTTCAATAATAGAGACTTTAAAGAAAATAAAAGATTAATTTTTTAATCTTTTTTATTTATTTAAAAAAAATACTATGTTATAATCAAAAATAGATAGATAAGATAAAAGGGAGCGGGTTCGTATGAATATGGTATTAAAATTTCCTGGTTTAGTACTTAAAAGAGCTGGACAAGGTTTTATATATTTAAAAAATTTAATATTTCCAAGTAGTAACGACGATACATATGATCCTAATAAATTATATGGTGATGATTTAAAAGCTGAATTAACTAAAGTTAAAGAACAAAGTAATCAATTTAAAAATAAAGTTGAAGTAAAAGAAGATCTTGAAAAAAAGAAATTAAAATCTTTTAGATATACATGTATTAATGATGCTGGAGTTACAGTTAAAGGTATCTTTGATGCAGTAGACTTACAAGCTTGTCAAGTATTCTTATCTAATGAAGGTTATGAAATAGTAGAAATTAAAGAACGTGGTAAAAGTGATGTAGATATTAATATTGGTGGAGGTAAGATAGGAGTAGGTGATTTATCATTTGCTTTAGTTCAATTATCTACTTATATTAAAGCAGGTATTCCATTAATTGACTCTATGCGTATTTTATCTCGTCAAACTTCTAAAGCAGAGTTAAAAAGAACTTATGATAAAGTTATATATCAATTAGTATTAGGGGATCCTTTCTCAGTAGCTTTAGAGAAACAAGGTAAAGCATTTCCTAGTATCTTAATAAACATGGTAAAAACAGCAGAAATGACAGGAGATTTAGCTGGTACATTAGATGAAATGGCAGATTATTTTACTAAGACTAATAATACTAGAAAAGAAATGATGTCTGCATTAATTTATCCAGCTGTAATTTTAGTAGTAGTTATTGCGGTTTTAATATTCATGATGGTTTATATTGTTCCACAATTCGTTGGAATGTTTGAATCTCAAGGTGCAGATTTGCCTGCTATTACTCAATTTGTAGTTAATATGAGTAACTTCTTAAAGAAATGGTGGTGGGCATTAGTACTTGGAGTAGTAGTTGTTATATTCTCATTTGTTTGGTCTTATAAAAATATCAAAGAATTTAGAAGAACAATGCAAATTATATTTATGAAAACTCCTGTATTTGGAAATATAATTATAAATTCACAAGTAGCAACAATTACACGTACCTTTTCATCTCTTTTAAATCATGGAGTATTTATTACTGATAGTATGGAAATACTTACTAATTTAACAGACAATGAAATATATAAAGAGATTCTATCTAGAACATTAATTGGTTTATCTAAAGGATCTAAATTATCAGAGACTTTTAAAGGTGAATGGGCATTCCCAGTAGTAGCATATGAAATGTTAGTTACTGGTGAATCAACTGGACAACTTGCTCTAATGATGCAAAAAGTTGCGGAACATTATGAGATGTTACATCACAACTCAGTTACAGCGTTAAAGAGTTTGCTTGAACCGTTCATTATCGTTTTACTTGCAGGTGCAGTTGGATTTATCTTAATTTCAATTATGACACCAATGTTTGATATGTACGGACAAATTTAATAGGGGGATTTTAATGGAGTTGAAAATATATATTACAATTGTATGTTTCTTCTTTGGACTTATATTTGGCTCATTTTATAATGTCGTGGGTTGGCGTATACCTAAAGGATTATCAATAGTAAAACCAGCCCATTCTTTTTGTCCAAAATGTAAACACAAATTAAAATGGTATGAATTAATACCGGTATTATCATATTTAATTCAAGGTGGTAAGTGTAGAGCATGTCATGAAAAAATAGCTCCATTTTATACTATTATTGAATTAACTACTGGTATCTTATTTGCTTTAAGTTATTGGATGCTTGGTCCATCGTTTGAATTCTTATTAGCAATTCTTACAGTATCTATATTATCTATTGTTATAGTAAGTGATATTAACTTTTTAATAATTCCAGATCAGGTAACATTAATATTTTCAATATTAGTTATTATGTTTAGATTTATTTGTTTAGGACCTGTAGATGCAGCTTATCATATGATGTATGGATTCATTGCATTCTTAATAATGTATTTATTAATGCTTATGGGTAATTTTGTCTTTAAGAGAGAATCTCTTGGTGGAGGAGATATAAAGCTTATGTTTTACGTAGGATGCGCTATTGGTCCATGGATGGATATATTTAGTATATTCTTATCAAGTTTTATAGCTTTACCTTTATCTATTATTCTTTATTTAAAAAATAAAAATAATGTAATAGCTTTTGGACCTTTTATATTATTAAGTTGTCTTATAATAATTTTATTCAAAATAGATATAAATATTTTATTTAATATATAAATTATAGTCATAATGATTATAATTTTTTTTAATATGTGATAATATAGACTTATGTGGTGATGGTATGGATAAAGTTAATAAATACTTAGATAAAAATAATAATTTAAAACTACAACAAGAATATATTAAAGCTCTTAAAGATAAAGATTTTGTAAAAGTTGTAAACGAATTGGATTGTAAGGAAGAAGTTTTAATGAAGTATACTTCTAGACTTGAAGAATGCGCTAATGAAAATAGAAATTGTGCAAACTGTAAGGGCTTAATTGAATGTAAGAATAAAATAATTGGATATATATTAAAAGCAAAGAAAAGTGATAGTACTTTATCTTTTGAATATAATGCTTGTAAATATACTAAAAAAGAAGAATATAAAGATAATATAACTTTATTTGATATACCAAGAGAAATTAGAAATGCATCTATTAAAGATATTTATACTGATGATAAAAATAGATTAGAAATCATTAAAAAGATTAAAAGTTTTTATAAGAATTATTTTACTGATAAAAAAGATAAAGGAATATATTTATATGGAAGTTTTGGATGTGGTAAGACTTATATCTTATCTGCATTATTAAATGAATTTGCTAAAAAAGATGTAAGAAGTATTATTGTTCATGTTCCTGAATTACTTAGAGACTTAAAAGATTCATTTAATTCAGATTATCATGATAAATATATTGCACTTAAGACAACCCCTATATTATTACTTGATGATATTGGAGCAGAGTATTTAACTAAATGGACGAGAGACGAAATACTAGAACCTCTTCTTCAATATAGAATGAATGAGAATTTACCTACATTTTTTACTTCTAATTTAACTTTAGATGAATTAGAAAAACATTTTATTTTAGAGAATTCTAGTATTGATAAAATAAGTGCTAGAAGAATTATGGAAAGAATAAAAAAATTGGCTGACCCTGTAGCATTAATAAGTAAGAACATAAGGAGTTAGCATATGGATTATATAGAGGAAATAGAGAGAATATTGACAACAATTAGACCTAGTAAACAAACAACAGAGTTGATTAGGGTTTTTAAAACAGCATTGAAAAAGTTTGATTACAATGGTTATTTTATAGGACTTAGTAATCTATTTTCTACTATAATTGAATTTAGAGACAAGAGTAGTAATAAAGACAAAGCTAAAATTGATAAAGCTATAGCTCCATATATATCTATAGTAGATCATTATATTGAATCTAGACCTACTTTTATAAAGACGGATAATCCAAATTATATAGAACTTATAAATATTCAAAATAAGTTTATGGAAACAGGTTTAAAGCCTAAAAAGCCATTACAAAAAGTAGTCAGTAGTGAATGGCAACTATTATATATTTTATTTTTTGATGTTAAAAATAATTCTTTTATTAACTCTGTAATTTATGATAATTATGATTTAGTAAATGTTTATAGTCCTGAAGGAGAACCAATTATTTATCATGTAATTGATAAGTTTTTAGAAAGTATAGATAGTTATATTAATTCAACTAGTTCTAAATGTATTAAGTATAATAATGATGTTTTATATTTAAGTGATTTAGTTTCAAAACTTTTATCAGCTGATTCTCAATTTGTATATAATGAAGAGATAGAAGAACATTGTCTTTTAATGATAAATAGATTTATTGAAGAAAAGAATTATACTAATGAAGAAGATGTAAAGTATATGGTTCATTGGTTAGACAAAATGGTATCTATATTAAATAAAGAAGATTTAGAAAGTGATTTAGATGAAGCATATACGGAAACTAAAACTGAAGTACCTACGATTATTGTAGGAACTCAAAAATATGACTTTAGCAGTTCTTATGAAGAGTTTGAAAAAAGAGAACATAGTGATGAATATATTATAAGCATAGATACTAGTGGAGCAAGAGTGTTAGATGATGGACTTTCTACTAAAAGATTAAGTAATGGTAATTATTTACTTGGTATTCATATTGCTGATCCTTTGGCATATATTGGTAATTGTAGAGAATTATTTGATCTTGCATATGAAAGAACTACCTCTGCTTATGCAAGAGGTATAGCTCCATTACATACATTTCCAGAAGAATTATATGAATTTGCATCATTAGATGAGGGAAAAGATAGACTTGCTTTTAGTTATTATTTAGAAATAACACCAGAGGGAACTATTATATTTGATCATTTTACTATAAAGAAAAGAGTTATAAATGTATCTAGAAATATTAGATATTCAGATATAGATGAAATAGATTTGGGAGATCAACCAAAACATGTACAAACAGTAAGTACATTGATTGATATTTATAATGCTTTAACTAATAGAGAAGATACATCTGATAGAGTAATGACATCTCTTGGGGAAACATGTGATGGAACCTTAGGATCTAGTATTAATGCTCGTTGTATGATTTCTTTAGGTACAGTTATTGCTAGGTATATGAAAAGTATTGATGCACCATTTGTATATACTGCTAATGTTAGTGAGAAAAGATTTAAAGATAAAATTAAACAAAAAGTATCACTTGCTAATTTAGATCAAAAAGAAGAAAGGAGTCTATACCATTCAATATTAAATGATAATTCTGGAAGTTTTTATACTGTTAATCCTGAACAAACGCATTTAGGATTAGGTGAAATAAATTATGCAAGGGTAACATCTCCATTAATAGAGTTTGTTAGTTGTCTTAATATGGAGGCTATTAATTTATTCTATTTCGATGGAATTAAAGATTGTTCATTTAGAGATTCTAAACTACATGAATATGGTGAAAGATGTAGATATATGAATCAAAAAGTTAAGGCATTAGAATACTTCTCGAGAAGAGCAAGTTCTATTCCAAGAAATGAACAAGAATAAAAAAACAATTGTAAAAATTAAAAAATGTGGTATTATATAAATATAAAAACGTTGATGAGAAACGAGATTTATTAAAGTAACTATCAAAGAGAGTCTTGTTAGGTGAGAAAAGATATAGTCTTTATTAAATTACTATTCTCGGAGTTGGACCGTAATGGGATTCCCGGTAATGCCGTTAATTAATTAAGAACCAATAAGGATGGTACCGTGTTTAGACACTCCTAGATAACTAGGAGTTTTTTTATTGAAAGGAGATTATTATGGAAAATATAAAAGAAAATGAAAAACTTAATGTTTTAAATCATTCTTGTGCTCATTTACTTGCTCAAGCTGTTAAACATCTATATCCTGAAGCTAAGTTTTGGGTAGGACCTGTAATTGAAGATGGATTCTATTATGACATTGATTTAGGAGATAATGTTATTAAAGAAGAAGATTTACCAGCAATTGAAAAAGAAATGAAAAAATGTAGTAAAAGTGCTAAGAATATTATTAGAAGGGAACTTTCTAAAGAAGAAGCATTAGAAATGTTTAAAGATGATCCTTATAAAATAGACTTAATTAGTAGAATGGATGAAGATGAAACAACTATTAGTTGTTATAGTCAAGGAGATTTTACTGATTTATGTCGTGGACCACATGTTGAGAATACTAAACTATTAAAGTATTTTAAACTAACTAAAGTTAGTGGTGCTTACTGGAAAGGTGACGCTAATAATAAAATGCTTCAAAGAATATATGGAGTATGTTTTGAGACTGAAGAAGATTTAAATGATTATATAAAGGAACTAGAAGAAGCTAAAGAAAGAGATCATCGTAAGATAGGTAAGGATTTAAAAATATTTTTAATAAATGATTTAGTAGGAAAAGGACTTCCTATGTACTTACCTAATGGATTTACATTATGGAATACTTTAGAAAATTATATTAGAGATAAAGAAATAAAAAGAGGATATTTACATGTTCAAACTCCACCTTTAGGTAATGTAGAACTTTATAAAACATCAGGTCATTTAGATCATTATAAAGATGCAATGTTTCCTATAATGAAAGTTGAAGATGAAGAATTTGTTCTTCGTCCTATGAACTGTCCTCATCATATGGTTATTTATGGAAATGATTTACATTCATATCGTGAATTACCTATAAGGATTGCCGAAATTGCTAGAGATTGTAGATATGAAACTAGTGGTTCATTAAAAGGAGTAGAAAGAGTTAGAACTTTCTGTCAAAATGATTCTCATATATTCTGTACTCCTGATCAAATTGAAAGTGAATTTAAAGGAGTAGTTGATTTAATTCTTGAAGTATATAAAGAACTTAATATTAAAGATTTTAGATTTGAATTATCTTTAAGAGATCCAGATGATAAAGTTAAATATTATCAAGATGATGAAATGTGGGATAAAGCTGAATCTATGCTTAGACAAGTTTTAAATGATATTGGAATAGATTATGTAGAAAAAACAGGAGAAGCTGCATTCTATGGACCAAAGCTTGATGTACAAGTTAAACCTGCAGTTGGAAACGAATATACTTTATCTACTTGTCAATTAGACTTTTGCTTACCACAAAAATTTGATTTAACATATGTAGATCAAGATGGATCTAAAAAGACTCCAGTTGTACTACATAGAGCTGTTTTTGGATCAATAGATAGATTTATTGCATATTACTTAGAAGAAACAAAAGGAGCATTACCATTATGGTTAAGTCCTGTACAAGTAAAAGTAATTCCAGTTAATTCTGAATATCAAGGTGAGTACGCTAAAGAAATAACTGATTTATTAAAAGAAAATGGTATTAGAGTAGAATTAGATAATAGAGAAGAAAAACTAGGATATAGATTAAGAGAAGCACAAATAAATAAAGTTCCATATATTTTAATTTTAGGGGATAAAGAAAAAGAAGATAGAACTATAAGTTATAGATTATATAAAGAGAAAGAGACTGAAACATTACCTATATCTGAGTTCATAGATCATATAAATAAAGTTATCAATGAGAAAAAATAGACTTAGGTCTATTTTTTTATATAATTAAGATAGAATAGTTGGTGCGATATATGGTTTATATGATCCTAGTGATCCATTAACATTAAAATAGTTATTTAAAAAGAATGAGAGATCATTCTTTTTTATTTTACATAGTTTACATATAAAAATAATTAAAAATATTGATTGCTTTTTTATCTAATAGTATTATAATAGTAGCAGTGGCAAAAAGTGGGGAAAAGTGGTGATTAATATGTTGATAGGTGAATATCATCATAACATCGACGAAAAAGGTAGACTCACATTACCAGCTAAGTTTCGCGAAGAGTTAGGTAATGAAGTCATTGTTACTCGAGGATTAGAAAGTTGTTTATTCCTTTATACGAAAGTAGAATGGGATAAAATAATGAAAAAGCTTGAGAAACTACCTTTTACTAAAAAAGACGCCCGTAGCTTCATGCGATTTTTCTTATCAGGAGCTACTGCAACAGAATTTGACAAACAAGGACGTATAAATCTTGCTCAAACTCTTATTCAATATGCCGATTTAAAAAAAGAGTGTATTATTGTCGGGGTAGGAGATCGTCTTGAAATCTGGTCACTAGATAAATGGAATGATTTTTATTCTGGTAACAAAGATGAGATGTCAGATATCTGTGAAAATTTGTTTGATTCAAACTGGGACAATGGTGATTAACAATGCATGTTAGTGTACTCTTAAGGGAATCATTAGAAGGATTAAATATCAAAGATAATGGAATTTATGTCGATTGTACTTTGGGTTATGGAGGTCATTCTAGTGAAATATTAAAAAGAATAAAAAGGGATGGACACTTATTCGCCTTCGATCAAGATAATGAAGCAATTAATTCTAGCAAAAAAAGACTTGGTGAGATTAGTAATAATTTTGATATCATCAACAGTAATTTTGTAAATATTAAAGAAGAATTAAACAAAAGGGGAATTGAAAAAGTCGATGGAATACTTTTTGATTTAGGTGTTTCATCACCCCAATTAGATGAAGATGAAAGAGGTTTTAGTTTTCATCATGATGCGTATCTTGATATGAGAATGAATCAAGAACAAAAACTTACAGCTCACTATGTAGTAAATAACTACACAGAAGAAGAATTATCAAAAATATTTTTTAAATACGGTGAAGAAAAATATGCCCGTAGCATAGCTAGAAACATAGTTAAAAGTCGACAAGCTAAATCAATTGATACTACCTTAGAACTAGCTGAAATTATTAAATCTTCGGTACCTATGAAAGCAAGAAAGGAAAAACATCCTGCTAGAAAGGTTTTTCAAGCTATAAGAATAGAAGTAAATGATGAATTAAATGTTTTAGAACAAGCATTGAAAGATAGTTTACAACTACTCAATATAGGTGGAAGAATTTCAGTAATCACTTTCCATTCTCTTGAAGATAGAATAGTAAAAAATATCTTTAGAGAAGCTAGTGAAATAGATCCTAAAGTTAAAGGATTGCCTGAAATACCTGAAGAATATAAACCTTCATTTAAACTTGTTAATAATAAAGTTATTGTTCCAAGTGAAGATGAAATTAACCTAAATCCTCGAGCTAGAAGTAGTAAATTAAGAATAATTGAGAGAATCAAGTAAAGGAGAATTATATGAAAAAGAGAAAAGTTAAAAAAGTATTAAAGATTACGAAATTCGAAAAGCTTTTATATGGATTAACATTATTTTTGATTGTATTATCTCCACTTGCTATAGTATTTTCACAAGCAACTTTGTCAAAGATCAACTACGATGTAGAAAGACTTAAAACAGAGGTTGGAAGTGAAGAGAAGAGAAATGAAAGTTTATCGATGAAAATTAGTGAGCTAGCATCACTTGACAAGATAAAGGAAGTTGCAGAATCACAAGGATTAAGTTATAATGATAATAATATAAGACTAGTTGATAAAGCAAATTAAGGAAAGTGATTTACGATGAAAAAGAAGAAGAAAGATATAGAAAAAAATACCGTCAGACTACCATGGTATGTAATTCTTATTGGACTTCTTCTTTTCATTTTCATAATAGCAAGAGTTTCATACTTAGCTTTATCAAAAGATGTTGATGGAATTGATATTCAAGCATTTGCTAGTTCTCGTAATAGTACTCGTAAAATTTTACCTGCTGAACGTGGAACTATATATGATGTTAATGGTAATGTCTTAGCTGAAACTGTTTATTCATATACATTAATAGCTTATTTAGATCAATCTAGAACTACTAATATAAAAAATCCACAACATGTAATAGATAAAGAATATACTGCATCTGAATTATCTAAAGTTATAGATTTATCTAAAGAAGATATTTTAAAATATTTAAATAAAGACAATGTTTATCAAACAGAATTTGGAACTAAAGGAAAAGGTTTATCTGAAATAGAAAAAGATAAAATTAAAGATTTAAACTTACCTGGAATAGATTTTATAGAAACTAAAAAAAGATATTATCCATATGGTAATTTTATGTCATATACAATAGGTTATGCAGTAGAAAAACAAGTAGAAGATGAACATGGTAATAAGATTAATAAATTAGTAGGTCAAATGGGAATAGAAAAATATTATGATGATATTTTAAATGGTAAAGAAGGATATTCTTTCTATCAAAGAGATCGTAATGGATATAAAATACCTGGAACTAATGAAATAACTGTTAGTGCTGTAAATGGTAGTGATATTTATTTAAGTGTAGATGTTAATGTAGAAATGTTCTTAGAAGAAGCACTTCAAAATGCACAAAAGAAGAAATATAAATGGGAATGGTATACCATTATGGTAGCTGACGCTAAAAGTGGAGCAATACTTGGATCTATTACTAATCCTTCATTTAACCTAAATAATAGAAATGATATTAAAAACTACTTAGATTATAATGTTGCTGTTGCTTTTGAACCTGGAAGTACGATGAAGACTTGGACTTATATGGCAGTTATGGAAAATAGTAAATATAATGGAAATGCAAAATACAAATCAGGTATATATAAAACTGAAGATGGAACTGAAATTGGTGACTGGAAAAGAACTGGATGGGGAAACATTTCATATGATAGAGGTTATGCTTTAAGTTCTAATACAGGAATTATTTCATTATTAAGAAAAAATATTAATAAGACTATTTTAAGACAATATTTTAGTAAATTAGGTTTTGGTACAACTACCAATATAACTTTACCTAATGAAGTTAATGGAGATATTGGATTTAAATATGAAACAGAATATTATAATGCAGGATTTGGACAAGGTATTACAACAACTCCAATTCAAAATATCAAAGCATTAACTTCTATTTCTAATGATGGTATGTTACTTCAACCATATATTGTAGATAGAATAGTAGATGCATCTGGTACAGTTACTACAAAGAATACTAGAACTGAATTATATAGAGTAGCTTCTAAGAATACTACTGATAAAATGAGAGATCTAATGGAAGGTGTTATATCAGGTAATGTTAATACTTGTACTGGTTATCCTTATTATATGAAAGGATATGATTTAATTATTAAGACAGGTTCAGCTCAAGTATCTTCAAAGTCTGGATACGATACAGGTGAAGTTATTAAAGGAATTATTGGTATGTGGCCTAAGAATGATCCTCAAATAATATTCTATGTAGCTGCTAAAAAGCCAAATGATGGTTCTGGTGGTAGAGTAAAACCAATGTCTAGTGTTATTAAAGAAATAGTTAAAAATATAAGTAGTTATTATGAAATATATGGAAATAAAACTACTAATGTAATTAGTAAAAAAGATAAAAGTATTAAATTATCTAGTTATATAAGTAAAAATACTGATACTATTTATAAAGATTTAACTAGTCAAGGATATAAAGTAATATTAGTAGGTGAAGGAGATAAAATTATTAAACAATATCCTAATAAAGATAGTGAAGTTACTACTAAAGATAAAATATTCTTAATTACTAATGGTGAAATTAAAATGCCTGATTTAAAAGGATATAGTTTAGGAGATGCTAAGACTTTATTAAATCTTTTAGATATAAAAGTTAAATATACAGGTAATGGATATGTAAAAGAACAATCTATTGCTAAGGATACTGTTATTACTGATCAAAAAGAAATAACTCTTGTACTAGTAGATAATCTACCGAAAGTAGAGGATAATGAAAAAGAAAAAGATGATTCAAAATAGAATCATCTTTTATATTGCTCTATATTTATCTTTTCCTTTAAATGGATTATTAGGATCTATTTTATCTACAAATAATATTCCATTTAAATGATCTAGTTCATGTTGGAAACATATTGCTAAATCTTCTCTTACTCTATATTCTTGTAAATTACCTTCAGTATCATATGCTTGCATTGTTATTCTAGCATGTCTTGGAACTATTCCAGGAACAGGTCTATTTACACTAAGACATCCTTCTCCTTCTTCAACATAAATCATTTCTTTTGATTCAGATACTATTTTAGGATTTATAAGAATATAATTATCAAATTTACCTTCTTCGTATTCATATACTACAACAAAATATCTTTTAAGAACTCCAAGTTGCACAGCAGAAAGTCCCATTCCAGGTCTTAAATTATATTTTTCTGCTTCTTCTGGTATTTGGCTTTTAGTTAAATGATCAATCATTTCATCGATTAATTTTAAGTCTTTTTCACTCATTGGAAATTCTACTTCTTTAGATTTTTGATGTAATAATTTATTTTTTTCATCTAATATATCTTTATCTTTTATCATAGGCCACCCCACTAGGTATATTTTATCACAAAATCTTTAAAAATAAAGAATTTTTAGTTTATTAGTATGATATAATTTAAATGTTTGGTTATAATATTATAAGGAGGTAATCATGAATACTTATATTAAAGGTGAATATAAAAAAAGTTTATTTATTGGTGATAATGGTTACCTTGTAGGTCTATTTAAAGTAAAAGA
>AUXO014765513.1_pt1 | contig 17893 bp, 13 predicted proteins | sample 768731 | NCBI WGS metagenome assembly AUXO01 (sample SAMN02715735, study PRJNA202380) | gut metagenome | biome: sheep rumen | host: Ovis aries | place: New Zealand: Palmerston North
CTGTCATAATAACCGTCGCTGTATTTATAAGTTGTAGTAACTGCATGAGCACCGTGCTTAAGTTCAGGCAGGACATCATTTTTGTCCGTACCATCATTTACTGTAACACGACTCAACACATATTTGAAATTTGGATTATAAATTGTTCCAAACTGTTCAGCATAATCTATTTCAACATTTCCACCCTGAGGAAGATTAATTTTTGAAAGTTTTTCATAAAGACCGCTTATATTACGTTTCCAGTATGTACAGTGTCCAGGAATACGAAGCACATGATCGGCAAGACCGTCACCGTCAAGATCTGTCATAGAAACATTTACAACATTTATTGATGAAGAGCCTGTAAAACCGTTGCCTCCAGAGCATGTAACATTCATTTTTACAATAGTAACAGGAATTGCAATATTGAAATTTATTCCGCCACTTCCGCTCATGGATAAAGAAATGGTCGAAGAAAACTCCATGTTATCTATATCATCACTTCCATACGGATTATATATATAGAAATCATCAGAAAGTTCTTTTACCAGTTTCCCTACAAGAGGAAGGTCGGTAAAAACTCCAAGATCAAAGCTGACGTCTTTTTCAGTTTTAAGCGATGACTTTTCATCATCACTTAACTTCCAAGACGGAAGCAGAATGTCATCTGATCTTTTAAAAGAACTTCCGGTATTATACATAACTCCAATGGAACCGTCATTCTGTATAAGCTTATCAGCAAGACCGTCTCCGTTGATATCAAGATACATGATCTTTGATGTGTTTGATGAGACGCTGTAACTTAATCCTGTCCCTGCGCTTATGCCGGATTTAATTGATTCTCCCCTGGTTGAAGACTTTCCTATATTTAAATTGACTGCAACGCTATTTAACGAAGACTTATTCATGCAGCCTTCACTGACGGTAACCAGATTAGTTGATGAAAATTCTTTTCCTTTATTCAACAGAACGGAAGTTCCGGTAAAGTAATCAGGCAAGCCGTCACCATTAATATCTATAAAGCCGGTATCTACGGAAGAATTTCCATCCGAATAAGTATATCCTGCACCGCCACTTACAGAAGAAGATACTGTTATACCTTCTACTTTACCTATTTTAGATAAGTTTGTTGTAATAGAACCATTCGGTGATATGGAAGCCCCTTTAGTTTTTGTATCAGATGAAGTTGAATTTATACTGATGCCGGAAACTGAATAATTACTTCCATATCCTATGCCGTCTTCTGACTTCATTCCGGGATATACTTTTATTCCTGACTTAGTTTCCTGTATTATGTCCGGTATTGAGTCACCATTTAAATCCATAACGGTCTGTGTCAACTTGCCTTTAGTTTTATTTGTACTTTTATTTCCGCCCAATTCAACATTTATAGATTCTTCTTTTATTTTTTTATATATTCCTCTTAATTTTAGACAAAAACCCTTTTCAAGCTTATTAATTACTTCTGCTTCAGCATTGCCACCAAATGTTTTGTCCTCACCTTCATTCTGTGACATCCTTACATCAGGGAAAACAAAACTTGTATTGTCCGTAATGCTCTCCTTTATGCCTTCAATGTTGTAGAAAATATCTCCTCCCGTACGGCCTGCATGTATGAAGTCAGACTGTATGAAAGGGAAATAATAGTGAATGACCATTTTACAGCTGCCGTCTTCATACTCCTCCCTCTGATTGCTCATGCTTATCTGGCCGACAAGAGTATTTTCCACGTCCTCTTTTTCTGTGCCGTATTCCTTTTTTACAGGATAAATCTGGGAACCTTCAATGTCCGTATTGCAGACAGGAAGATAAAAAGGAATTTCCTTATTATTACCTTTTTTCCCTTCCGCCTCTTTCTCAGTCATTTTACTTAATTTATTAGCATCGTAATTAATTTGTTCACCATATTTTGCAGAAAGAAGTTCTTCTATATATTGACCGCTGAACGGTTTCTTGCCGTTTATCCAGATACCAAAGAACCAGTTTGAAGAACCCGGATAAAGCTTTTCACTACGTTCAAGCTGAATAACACTTTCATTTTCATCAGTTCCATATTTATAAAGAACCTTTTCTTCCTCATTTTCCCGGCCATTCCATGCAGATGAAGAATCCCATGATATTTGTCCCGGTGAATATTTTTCATCCTTTACGGAAATGGAATTTTCAATGATTCTTCTTGTTACAAATTCTCCGTTGTCGTCAAGATTATACAAACCGTTTTCATCGTAGCGTATTATAACCTGTACGGAACGGAATTTTCCAAGCCCGTGTTCATTACACTTTTCAATTAATTCTTCAGCATCCGCTTCATCGTCATCATATTCTTCCTTAAGAATAAATTCTTCTTCATTAAGTTTTTCATAATAAGGAAATTCATTTTCCGTAACCCTCTTAAATTTTACAGCAGAAAGAATATTTTCTGCTTCTGCAAAATTGTCTGCACTTATATTCTGCTTTTTTGTAAATACTGAGCTTTCTTTTACTTCTCCATCTTCTGTAATTTCTTTTACAGATTTATCATATGCAAGTTCAAGGAATCTTTCCTGTTGATTTGTATTCATACCAAAAGATTTTAGAAATCCAAGGGCTTCTTCTTCTGTTTTTTCATTCCAGTTCCAGTAAGGCTCATTTAATGACTCTCCTGTCATGCTGTAATCATCAGCAATAGCCTGCATCTCAGCTTTTGTAATGTTCCAGGCCTTCGGCATAAAGCCGGAGAATTCATAAATGATTCTTTCACCGTCCGTCACATGAGTAAGTGAAACGATAAGCTTATTTTCTTTTTTATCCTCAAAGTCTTTCAAATCAAATTCTGCGCTGAATTCAGACTGTTCATTGCCGTCAAGGAAAACCTTCCCGTCTTTTCTTGATGCCGTAAGGAGCTTGCCGTTATAATCAGCAAGGACTATTAAATTTCCGTCCTGCAGCTGGGTACCGGCAGCATCATTTTTTCTGACTCTATCACCCTCAGCAACATTTGATTTCTGCTCATATACGATTCCGTTTTCATTATAAACTGCATCAACATCAAAGAGCCTGTAATTATTCCATGATTCAGAAAGTATTTCTTTCTGATCAAGAACATTATAAATGAGGTCAAAAAGCTCACGGTCATTATTTTTTCTAATGACATAAATTCTGTCAGTCAGGTCGTGAATGAATTTTTCCGCAAACCTTTCGTAAATCACTTCTTCCTTTATTTTATCCTCATCTTCTTTCTTAAAATATCCGCGGCTCATAACTTCACCGGAATGAGAAGAAAAGGCCTCAAGAATTTTTTCAAACTGAGTTTCGGTAAATGCTTCAGGCAAAAACATTCCGTTTTTAATAAGATATGAATAGACCTTTCCATCTGCTTCCTTAATCCAGTTATCCTTCAGTGTACAGACGGAATATTTCTTTTCCGTTTCATTTTCCTTGATGTTTACAGTTTTAGGGTTATCATAAATCGACTCTAAATCTTCTGGACATAATAAATCTGATTTTTTTATGAGAGAAACGTTATTACCGTGAATTGCACCATATTCTTTTGAGAATTCCTTCTGCGGGAAAAATACAGGAGAAAGCCGTCTTGGTCTGTATGAATAAATATCAGTGTAATTAATTTTTACGTTATAATTTACGTCAGCTCCAGCTGGTTCTTCTGTTTCCGTAATGAAATATAAATTTTCACCCTTTGTAACGGAAAGATTACCTTTTGTTTTCTGTGAAAAGAAATTGCCGGAAACTGTACTTTCAAGGGAGCTTTCTGCGTTTTCAGATTTTCCCTTATAGACATGAGCCTTTACGGAATTAGATTTATCAAAAGAATCCGCTGTAGAAAAATTCTGCACTACAGTCACATTTCCATCATATTCTGCCTTCCACTGTCTGAATGGTGTCTGTATTTTATATTCTTCCTTATAACTTTTTATTTCGTCAGCCGTAGGCTTCTTTATATTATTTTCAATTACAGTGCTGTTTTTACCGTCATATAATTCCTGCCTGAAACTGACCTTTCCGTTTTCTGACGTATTCTTAAGGTAATAGTTTTTTCCGGAAAGAATAATGTCCGTTTTTCTGTCTCCGTCTGCATCACAAAGCTCAACGGTGGATCTTGAAGTCGTTTTCTGGTTTACATAAGAATATGTCGCACCGCCACCCGATACAAATGTCTTTTTATATCCGCCGCCGCCATAGATATTCCATCCGATTGAAAAGCTACTTGAACTTTCTGCATTTAACTTTATTTCTTCAAGACTTATTTTTTCCTCTGCCGCGAAACCGTTTTTAGTGTTAAGCCTGTAACACAGAGTACTTCCGCTTATGCTTATGTAATCAGGGCTTCCGTCTCCGTCAATATCTGCAAGCATGCTTTCCGTTTCACTCTGAGAATTCGTGCTGCTGCCCTGCGTACCGCCAGTAAGCCTTCCGTCTGCCATATCACTGCCTATGCCGACTCCAGAACTTGCGTTAAAGTTTGCGCCGCCACTTGATGATCTTCCAGCCTTTAAGGACATGCCATTGTCCCACTTTTCCGCCTCTGCAAAATATTTAACTTTTCCATCAACAACTTTAGGTTCATTGTAATCAAACGTATATTCATAGCTTTCATCTGCATTGTTGCTTACTGTAAGAGCTGTAAGCATTTTTTCTTTTGCAAGACCTTCTTTATATGTAAAAGAGTAGGTACGAATTGCTGTAGTTTCATTGCCGTAATGTGTTGTAATACCTGTCAAAAGCTTTTTGCATGCAATAATCTGTTTTGAACGTGCATCTATGCGGACATCCTGTCTTGATTCAGTTCCATCATTGTCATAGTGAAACTGAATTTTATATTTTCCCTTTTCTGTTTTATAACCTGTGTAATAAACAGCAGTAGGGTAAACGTAATTGTATGTTTCTTTTCCCTGTCTTTCGTCAAAATTATTATATTCAAAAATTACGTTATTATTATTTACATCTTCTATCTTTGTAATATTCCATGTAAAAGTTTCTGCTCCTTTTCCTACGCAAGATTTTTCAGTCTGTGCATAAAGCCGCTTTGTTCCGTTTTTATCCGTTACTTCCCAATGGTTATCACTTATGTATCTCTTTATACGGCTGAATGAAGTTTCTTTTAATGACTTATAAGTTATTTCATTTTCATCACGGGATTTTTCTTCAAGCAATACACCGTCAAGCATGTATGTATCATGAGTATCATATTTTGGAAGTCCGAATCTTGTATCGGTAGTAATTGAACTTCCATAACTTACGTCAAAGCCCTTTCCCATAATTCCATTTCCACCAGTAGATGAATAGCTTATTCCAATCTGCGGCTGCATGCCTCTACGTCCTGCAGGAAGAGCAAGTTCAAAGCTAAAAGTTGCATCGCCCATATTGCTGGCTTTTGGAGGATTGAATTTTATCAGGTGACTGTCCGGTTTTGCTGCTTCAAGATTTTTAATTGAGTTTAAATTTACATCAACAGGACTTGCAGACTCTGGCATCGTGAGTGTTGCGTTGATCATGTCCGTGAAATGATTTGAAAGAGATCGCACTTTATTGTGTTCTTTATCAACTTCAAGTCTTTCAAGCTTTATCCAGCAGTTTTTCTGTGTGTCATAAAAGTATGTATAAAGCTCATCAAGGCTCTGAGGTTTTGCATTTAATTCTGCACTGTAAGGGAGTGTAATTGTTACATCTTTTAAAAACTTTGTACCGGCAGGCAGGAATCTGTATCCGCCGGAATGTGGAATAGCGTTAAAAAGTGACTCACCTGTATCTTCAACTTTATAAAGACGGGTAATGCTTATTTTTGTATCTTCTTTAAGAGCTCCTTCCGGGATTTCTATAGAAGCTTCTCCTAAAGTTACGGTTCCACCCTCTTTTGCAGAAATTAAAACTTCTGCTTTCTCTTCTTTTACAGAAACATTTCTTTTTATTTCTGTTTTCTTCTTAGAAGATTCTGCGAATAATACTAATGGACTTGTAACAAAAAAGTACAAAACCATCATTGTTGAAGCAATAACTTTTTTACACATGCTTACTTCAAGAGTTTTTTCTGAATTCTTACGCATACACACACTCCTGTTTTTATTTATTTTTAAAAGTTACCTTTACAGATTTACTTGGGAAACTTTCATTATTTGCAATTACAACAGCAAATCCTGATCTGCTGTTTTTAAATGATATCTGTTCTGAAACCGTAAATGACGTTATTTCATAGCCGTTAATTTTTAGTAAGAAATTCTTACTGCCTGGGTCATAAGTGACAGTAAGGATATTTTTTATTCCGTATCCTTTGTTTATGTAATTTGAACTTTTCCATCCGTCATTAATATGACTAAAGACACCATCAAAAACTTTACCGACTGTGTAATAACCGTTTGCATTTATAAGAACAGTAAGCATAAACGGTTTGTCATTAATTTTTTGTTCACAAAATACAATTCCAAAGCCGGCTTCTGATCTGCCGCTTTCTTTAACTGCTTCCACATTAATTGGAGAAAAACTTTCATTTGAATTTGTATTAGGAACGGTCCAAAGTGTATAACCGTTAATACCAAGAAAGTTTGTATCATTAGTTTCAAATGAAAATATTTGATTCTGTTCATTTTTAATGAACATAGAGCTTTCTTCCTGCACGTATGTCTGTTCCGGTTTTACAGGATTTGTACCTTCTTCAAACGGTTCAAGGTTACAAGCTGTAAGCAGAGCAAGCGCAGTAAACATAATTAATAGATTTAGATTTTTCATGATATTCTCCTTATAGACTCCGCGTCAGCGGCGCTGCATGGAGGCGCTGCCTCCTTCCTAATATTTGATTATTTGATTTAATGAAACTGTATATTCAATGACTGTGCAAAAACTGTTTCCTGTAGATAATGATGTTCTCTCTGGAAAAATCTTAAAATTAAAAGTTTTTGTTTCATAACTGGTATTTTGTATTGAGTACGCAACCTGATGTTTTACCGGCTGACTTTCCAGACCAGAAAGTTGAATTCGTAAATTTGTATCTGCTCCAGAAGTTGTATTTGTAAGGTTATGCTGACCAACAATAATTTCAGCCTGCCTCATTGGAGGGATTGAAACATAAAACCAGTCTTCATCAAGGAATTCTTTATTGCCTGTTGTAAATCCTGTGCACGGCAGATTACATATTCTGTCATATTCTAAAAATGTTGCATTCTCAGGAACGTCATTAGATTCACAATAATCTCTTATAGTTCCAGATGACCAGCCATATCCAAATTTTTTACCTTCGAAATATTTTGAGCCTCTTTTTTTATCCAGTCTATAAATATATTTTTCATTATCATTAAGATTTTCATCTGTATAACTTGTCGCGTTTCCTTCATAAACACACGACCATGATAAAGGTACTGCATCAAACGACCTCATAAGATAAAATCTGTCCGCAGCGTCATCCTCTTTCCATGAAAGATACACGGTATGCTCTGTTGTAAGGGAATCTGCTGATGGCACATCATCAAAGGGATCATTTATTGTTCTAAAAAGAATTTCATTAAATGTATTGTTATAGCATGAGAAAAAACATAATGGTGTAAAAATCAAAATTATAATTTTTTTAATCTGCTTCATTGTTTTTCCTTAAAAATTTTAAATGATGCTCCAAAGCATGTTTTTAATGAAACAAAACCGTCTCCAAGCATGTGGCAGTCAATATCAATCTCTGTAAAAAGATTAAATTTTTCATTCAGGTTAAACTCATAACCTGCAACCATTTCAAAAGAAAATACGTTCTGATACAAAAACTGTTTATTCTCATACTTTGGCCTTATACTCATAAACTCAATGTTGTATGCAAGACCAATCCCGCCGTACAGAGAATGCTTTTCATCAAAATGAACATGCATTAATAAAGGAAGAGTTAATTCAATCGTATTTAAAATAAGCGGATAAGAATTTTTCTTATTGATTCCAATATCCCACAGCAGATTAAATCTTGCAGAAAAATCTATAAGCTTTCCGTCAGATACAACAACAGGCTGTGGAGGGTAAAACTCAAGTCCACAATTAAGTCCTGCAATTCCTAAAATCCTCTTTCCCCAGCCGCTGTCAACAGGTGTCCAGTAAAATACAGAAGCAGGAAGTCTTAATTCCATCTCTCGTTTTTTTTCCTGTTTCAGTTCATCTTTATTAAGCCCTGTAATTTCCTCAATTCCAGAAAGGATGTTATTACATAAAACACAAATAAATCTGTCGTAATTTTCTATACTGTCACTTGCAAAAAAATCTTTTATAATCTTTTTTTCTTTTGCGTCATAAAGCTTTACTTCACAAAACCAGCTCGATTCATTTTTCCTGATGTACCCGTATAGAAGATAATCAGAATTTTCAGCCGCACAGATTTTGTGTACATCTAATATAGTTACAGGAATTCCATATTTACTTTCTCCGATATAAGAAAACTCTATGAGACCTGCAAACCAGTGTTTTTCAAGTTCGCTATGTATTGCCTTTGAAGGATTATAAGGAACTGATGTTTTATTTCCGTTACTGTCATAAACTGCAAGAGGTGCAATTTTTATTTCTGATGCAAAAGCAGTAACTGTAAACAGCAGAATAAGTGCAAAACAAAAATTCTTTTTATTCATTAAATCCCTCTTTTTCGGCAAGGATTGATTTTTCTATTTCAAGCACTTCATCATCTGCTGCACCGTTTTGTTTAAGAACTTTTATGTCTTCTAAAATTTCAGCATAAGAAGTACTGTCTGCACGGTTTTTGTAATAAAGACTTTTTGCCTTATACATACGGCATTCAATGTCATCTGTAAAGATTTCTGTAAGCTTATTAAATTCATCGTATGCTGCTGAATATTTTCCTTCTTTATATAAATCAATAGCATTATTTTTTGATTCAATAATTGCCTTATCTTTTTCAGCTGTATCTATTGTTTTCTTTTTCTGTTCTTCAAGGATCGCGTCATAAGTTTTGCTCATTACAATAGTTTTAGAAAACTGTTCGTCAGACTTACGGTTCATTTTTAAAAGCTCATTTTTAATTTCTTTTTTATTTTCTTCCTGTCTGTTTATTATTAACTGGATTGCGTCATTAATTTTTAATATCTGTGAGTTCTCATGTTTTTGAAATTCTACAAGGCTTATTTCAAAGCTCTCTGTTTTCTTTTCAAGCTTATTTATTGCTGTATCAAGACAAAATATTTTTACAGCAAGTACGATGTGAGAAACTGATAACAAAACAATAAAAGAAAATACCGCTACTACTTTTTTATTCATTTATTACTTTCCTTAATAATTATTTCCTGCAGATACTGCCAGTCTTTTCTCTCTTCTATTTCAAGGGCTTTCTCAATCATTTTTAAGGCATTTTCTCTATCATGCTCATCTAAGAATTTTTCTGCCTTTGCCGCATAATAAGAGCCACTTCCGATTTTAAAATAGATTACTGAACCTGCTTTAATTACAGTTTTTGTCTCTACTGTTTCATATCCCTTTTTTGAAGCTTTTATTAAAACTTCTTTTTCTTTATCACACTCAAACATAAGTCGCCCGTATATATCAGTGCAGCCGACTTCCTTTTCATCAACATAAACTGTTACATTCATCACTTCGCTGTTTTCATAGTCATAAACCATTACATATGCAGAATCTATTTTCTTTTCCGAAGTTGAAGCACATGAAAATAAAAACAGGCATACTGTTGTAAATAAAAATCTGACAGCTTTATTTTTCATTTTTTTACCTCATAATATTCACCGCGTATTTTTGCCATAAAGCCATTAGTGTCTTGAATACAGCAGTCACTGCTTATTTCTTTTTCTGTAAGGATAAGCTTGTAAATGCTTCCCATATCCTCATCTTTTACAAGAACCAGAGTATTTGAGTTAGACTTTGTAAGACCTATATATGTAAGCTTTTTAAGTTTTAAAGGCAGTTGTGGTTTTAAATTCTTTTCACTTTTCACATTTTTTGCTGCAGTACTTTTTGATATGACCGATTCGGGTGCAGGAGTTTTATAAAAGATTTTATCTATCTGTGATGCTTCAATTTTTAAATCAGCATATTCTCCAAGATTCTGTTCATCCGGCTTTAATTCAATGCCGGTGTCAAAACAGATTGTCGTCTGTATTCTGTTTCTTTCTTCGCTGTTATGAATCCTTATGCTTTTAATATCAATAAGATTATTTTCTTCATTTTGTATTTCATTTATAAAATTCAAAATATTGCGGCTTGATGAAAGAACAAAGAATTCTGTCTCTGCGTTTTTATCTTTTCCTTTAAGCTGTATGTACTGCTCCTGACAATTGTTTTTATGAAGGGATGTACGGATTTTTTTAATATACTCAGAAAGCTGAATACTCTGCTGCAGCTCAGCTCTTTTATTTATTTTGTTAATTTCTTCTATATATAAAGCAGTTTTTTCATCTAAAGATAAACTTTCATCAAATTGTTTTATAAATCCTGCAAATTCACCTGTGTATGAAACAGTTTCCTTTCCGTCCTTTATGTTTGTTCTTGTCATTTTTACTGTCTTAAAAGAATTATTGCTTTCAAAATTTGAAAGAATTATTAAAGAGTCTTTTGTTGTAACCTCAACAGTAAAGCTTTTTTTGTCTATAACAATATTTTCTATTGTCGTTTTTTCTGTCATTACAGAATACAGCCGTTCAATATACGGATAGATTTTCTGGTATTCACTTTCTTTTTTATCAAGATATTCCGCAGTCAATTTTTTAAGTTTTTCTTCTTTTTCTTTTTTAATTCGCTGTTCTTCAAGTCTCTTTTTTTCAAAATCTTTCTGCGCTGATACTTCTTCAAGTTTTTTAACCGTTACATGATGCATGAATAAAATCAGGGTTCCCAGTGCAGCAGCACAAAGCAGACTTATTAAAAGTAATTTCCTGATATCAAAATTATCCGATATCTCATCTTTTAAAATATAGATATCGTATTTTCCTTTTTTGTCTGTACGGACAATCAAAAGCTTTTTCTCTTCAACCTCAAACGGATAAATACTCAGAAGGTTATTCTTAGCTTCAATGCGGAGTTTTTTCTTTGTATGAGATTTTAATAAAAGTGTAAATTTGGGGCAGTCTATTAAAGGAAGCTGTTCGCTCATAAATTGCCCCCTTTATTAAAAACTTCTTTTTTAACGAGAATATATTTTTCTATTTTTTTCTGATTTTCTTTTTGAGGAACTGCAGCAAAAACTGTATTGCATCTGTATTTATCTGTTTCAAAAATAATTTTCCAGAATACAGTTTTAAATCCGATTAAATCAAAAACAGAATGTGTCTCACTGACTTCAAGCATTTCTGATAATTCCTTTACCGTAGTTTCTGCATTAAGCTTTTGTTTTATGCTTTCAATTTTTTGATCTGCATTTTTAATTTTATAATATTCAAGAAGAGCTTTAATAAAGCTGTCACTCATAAAATGAATATTCAGCAAAGGCATGTTGTTTATAAGAGGAAATGCATTTTTATTTTTATAATCTGCTGAAATTTCATCAATGACTTTTTTCTCTGCAAACTTAGGATTAATCCATCCGTATTCTCTAAAGGCTTCTTCTTCATTTGAAAGTACGTACTGCCTGATATATTCATTTTCTAATATTTCAGACGATATAAAATTTTTATTTATGCCTGTTGATGCGTCTTCTACTATAAAATCATAGCTGCATACTTGTGATACTAAAGATCTTATCTGATATTCATCTGCATCTGAAGGAAAATCTTTTAGAGACTGGATCTGTTTTTCTATATTTAAAATTACAGCATCTGCTTCTTTACGCTCATCAACATTTTTTTTATAAGCATTAATTTTCTTTTCATCTGCACTTACAATCATCGCAAAGGAAAGCGTAATTACGCAAAGAGAAAATATAACTGTTAAAGCTAATGCAGTAGAAAAACCGCTTTCTTTATTCTCCATTAACAATCCTCTGTTTTATAAATTCAAGAGTTTCATATTCTCTGCCGTTAAGCTTCCATTCAACTTTTATGCCTTCACAATAATTTTTTCTGTCATATATAGAAGAAATATTTGCAATCTCAAAACCTTTGGTTTCACTAGAAATTTTAAGTTTTTCTTCAAAAGTGATTTTTTCGTTTTCAAATTCTTTGTAAAAGTTTTTCCAGTAAGGAATATTTATCTTTTTAATTTCTTTTCTTATGAGAGCATCTGTATCAAGTAATGCGACGGCATTTTTAGAAAAACCTTCAGCTTTATTAACACCACGTCTTACATTTATAAGGCTTGCAGAAAATACTGCACAAGAGATGAGAAAAATACTTACCGCAAAAATCAATTCACTCAGTTTCATTTGCGCTCCAAATAATTTTTTCTGCAATATTCATTTGTCGCAAAGCAATTTTTTCTACAACAATAACTGAGGCTACTATTCCAGAGAGAATAAATAGAAATGATGCAATGAAAAAAACTTCCCTAAACATTTTTTTACTTCCAGCTTTTAATGTCAGCGTTTTTATCTTCTCCGCCTTCAATTCCGTCTGCACCAAAACTTCTGATTCCGTATGGGGATCCGTCTGGAGCAGGACTTGTGTATTCATATTCATTTCCCCATGGATCATTCGGAATGTCTTTATATAAATAAGGTCCTCCCCAGTTATCAGAAGAAGGTTCAGTTTCAGGCTTCTTCCTTAAAGCACTAAGTCCCTGTTCTGCAGTAGGAAAGTTTCCGCAGTCTATGTAATATGCTTCAATCGCAGTTGCAAAACTTTCTATCTGAGTTCTTGCAGCAGCCACTCGTGATTTTTCAAGACTTTTAACAGCCATAAATCCTACTGTTGTAGTAAGGATAAGAATGATTGCTATTACGATTAAAGTTTCCATAAAACTCCAGCCGTCTTCATTTTTTAATAATTCATTAAATTTATTTTTCATAATGCCCCCAGAAGATTGAATACAGGAATAACAAATTGAGCTATTATGCTTACGATTATTGCTCCCGTAATAAGAATAAAGACAGGTTCAGCAGCCTGTGTTATATCCGATAAAATATTTTCATTTTCAAATCTGTAGTAATCTGATATTTCTTTGAACGCCTGTGATGTATTACCGTTTTCCTCTGCAATCTTTACCCAGACCGTAAAATAGTTTGGGAAAATTCTTTCACTTTCAAACGCATTACCAACTGATATTCCGTCAGTTATTTTTTTACAGACACCTTCAACAGCTTTTTTTATACGCTTGTTTCGCAGAACATCTTTAGAAAGAATAAGGCTTTGTACCAGCGGATAATGAGAGTCAGATAAAAGCTTCATGGCAAAAGAAAAATCATTCATCTGCATTGTCATTACGAGCTTTTTTACAAAAGGAATTTTTAAAAGCAAACTGTCCGTTAAAAATGCAATTCTGTCATTTCTTTTTTTCAATATAAAAGCTGAAATTATTGTCAGAAATAAAACAGATGAAATAACTATTGTGATGAGAAAACGGGATTTAACTTTCAGCATTTGAGCAGTTATATCAGATGATGCAGAAAATGCTTCAAATATTCCTTCAAGATGTGGAAGCACAAATACAGTAAGAATAAATACAACGGCAACAGCTGTTACAAGAACCATTGCCGGGTAAAGCAGAGCTTGAATTATTTTTTTATTCATAATTCTTTTAGCCTTCAGATAAGAACTAAGATGACCAAAAACGTCTGCAAGGGATCCGCCGTCTTCTCCAATTGACACAAGCGAAATATACAGCGGATTAAATTTTTTCTTATATTCTGAAAGTGCATGAGAAAACTTTTTTCCTTCATTAACTTTTTTAATGATGTCTTGAATAAAGATTTTTTCTTTATTGTCTGTAAGAATTTCAGAACATACTTTAAGGGCACTCTGGAGCGAAAGATGAGATGATAAAAGTGAATGCATTGTCTGAGTAAAAAGAAGAACATCAGTTTTCATACAAGTCCCTCTCTCATAATTTCATCTTTGTTTGATATTCCGTCTTTTATCTTTAACTGAGCATCTTCTTTTAATGATTTAAAACCGCAGCTTTTTATATAATTTTTTATTTCCGCGTCACTCATCTCCTTTTCAATCATAGAAGAAACTTTTTCATCTACTTCAAAAATCTCGCTTACAGCAGTTCTTCCCTTAAATCCTGTAAAGCCGCAGTTTTCACAACCTTTTCCTTTACAGTCATTGCATGTCTTTCTTACAAGACGCTGTGAGAGAACCGTTCTTACAGTTCCTGCAATAAGATACGGCTCTATACCAAGATTCTTAAGGCGTGAAACAGCACCAACACTGTCATTTGTATGAAGTGTCGATAAAATTAAATGTCCTGTAAGGGCTGAGCGCACGGCAAGTTCTGCAGTTTCTTTATCGCGGATTTCTCCAACCATAATTACATCAGGGTCATGACGCAGTACATGGCGGAGAATATTTTCAAATGTGAAGTTTATTTCATCGTTTACCTGAATCTGTTCAATACCGTCAATTATTTTTTCAACAGGATCTTCTATGGTAACAATCTTAAGATGATCCCTGTCCATTTTTTTAAGGAGTGCATGAAGTGTTGTTGTCTTTCCGCTTCCGGTAGGTCCTGTTGCAAGAATCATTCCGTAAGGATAATTCAGCACAGAATTCAGTTTATTCAAGTTTTCCTTTGAAAAGCCAAGTTCTTCAAGAGTAAGCTCTTCATCTTCTCCATTAAAAAGACGGAGTACAATATCCTGACCAGAAACAGAAGGTACAACAGAAACGCGGAAATCAAGTTTCTTATCCTGAAGCTGAACGCTCATTCTCCCGTCCTGGCAGAGTCTGTTTTCCATAACATTAAGACCCGACATAACTTTTACACGGCTTACAAGGCTTTCAAAAACATGTTTTTCAAGCTTACGTATACTCTGTAAAACCCCGTCAATTCTTAAACGTACATCAACATAATCTTTTGTACCCTGAATATGAATGTCGCTGGCACCACGTCTTATCGCTTCAAGGCATATTGCGTTGATTATATTTACTACAGGTGAATCACTGTTGATGTCTTCCAGCCTGTATTCTTTTTTTTCTTTATTAACTTCCGATGTATTTTCTGTTGTACGGTCTACAAACTTACCGATGAACTCAGCAAAATCTGAATCCTTTATAATTACGGATTTTAACTCTTTTCCCTTATGAACAAGTTTAAGAAGACAGATATCATTTTTACTGTTTTGTGAAACAGCAACAGCAACTTCTTTTTCAGTTTCATTGATTTTTATGCAGCTGGAACTTTTTATAAACTGATCCGTATACTGTCCGATTACATTTTTATAATCAGAGAATTCAAGGATGTTAAAATTGTCAGTTTCAATTTTTTTCATTTAACACCCCGCTGTATTTTTTTTTAAGACGCAGAAGATTTTCTTCTTCATTTAATTCTTCACCTTCTTCTCGTTCAACAAAAGGAATAAGATAAATTACAAATTCAGTTTCAACAGTTGAAACAACTTTCTTCTTAAATAAATATCCAAGGAGCGGAATATCCCCCAGCACAGGAACTTTCTTTTCTGAAATATCTTCTTCCTGCTGGAACAAACCTCCGATTACAACAGGCTCTCCGCTTTTTGTTCTTACGTTTGTACTTACTTTTTTTTCAGAAGTTGATGGTGGTGGTGTCGTATCCGTTGAACTTCCATTAGAAGAAGATTCAGAAGTTCCCTGTTTTGAAACCTGTGCATCAACTTTGACCGTTATCATTTCATCTCCACTTACCCAGCCGTTGATTGAAAGTGTAAGACCGCTTGAAATTTCCCTTGTGGTACTTGTGTATAAATCTCCTTTTGTATCAACAATAATGTCACGGTATCTTGAAGTATTAGTATTTGAAAAACTTAAAGACTCACCGCTGATTCCGTTGATTGTAGTATCAGCAAGTACACGGGATTTTCCTTCAGAAAGTTCTGCATTAAGGCTTCCTGCAAACTGAACTCCAAACTTCGATATGATGTCAAAATTAATGTTAAAAATATTTGAAACGGCACCGCTCCAGCTATACCCTGAATCCTGTGTAGTCTTTGCAATATTAAGGGAAGCTCCCCAGTTTAAGCCTTCTGTTTTCTGTCTCTGCAATACTAAAAGCTGATATTTAATCTGCTGCTTAGGCCTGTCTATTTCTTTAAGGTTTTCTATAAATTTTTCATACTGCTTTTCTGTCCCACTGAAAAATATTAGAGTTGGTTCATTTGTTTCTGTTACGCTCTCTTTACTTACAGAAGACGGAAGGGATTTAATAAGTTCTTCACTTTTTATGTATTTAAGTCTTACAGCCTTATTCTTTTTCTGACTGTCAATGATGTTTATAAAATCAGAAAGCTTTACTTCACTTTCATCTGTTACCTGTGTTACAAAACCATTATCCGAAGGAAGAATGATTATTTCAGATAAAAGAAGAGTTTTAGGAATCAGGTTTACCGCCTCTTTTGCATTTATATTTTCAAAATAAAAGCTTTTGTAATTTCTGTCTTCAAGCGGAACATCAATCTGTTTTATAAACTCTTCAATCGGATTTATTTCTGCTGAACTTCCTGTAAGAATAATTGAATTCGAGCTTTTGTCCTGCTTTATAAAACTCTGAGCATTAAGCTCATTTGGCAGAAGGGTAATTAGTGTTTCAATGCTTATATTTTTAACTTTGATGATTCTGCTTTCTTTATATTTTTTAATGATATCTTTTTTCTGGATTTCATAAATGTAATAAATGTTTTCTGTTACAGAAAAGTCGCAGTTACATTGATTAAGAATCAAAGAAAGAAGCTCTTCAAAGCTTTTATCTGTATACACCATGTTTTCCAGGGTGACATTCGGCTTTGAAAGAAGTGAATATTCTTTACTTCCTTTCTTAAACAGAGTTTCAATTACATTTACAAAAGATGCCTTCTGAATATTGCAGGAAAAGTTTCCGTTAACCTCAGACATGGTAAAAATATCTATATTGCGTTTGTTAATAGTCCCGGCACTTTTAGTTATATAAAATCCGTCAGCAATCCTCTCAAGACCGAAGCCAGGAAGCTTAACGATTGTAAGATTTAAAACATCTTCAAGGCTTGCATCCGACACACGGATTGTTACGGCAGTATTTGGCAGACTGTCAAATAAAATTGTTCTGTTTGTATATCGGGAAAGCATATTGATAAACGGTTCAATCTGTACGTTTTCAGTATTTATGGAAAGCTTTCCGTTAGCGTTTGTATTGATTTTTACTTTAGTAACAAAATAAACACCGTCATTCTTTTCTACATAAAGCTGGCAGTGTTTTGCAAAGCGGTTTAATGCACTTTCAAAATCTTTATCTTCAAAACGGAAGGTCGCATTTCCAGCAACTGTTTCATCAATGATTACAGATTCGCCGCAGACATCGGCAACAGAATAAATAATGTCAGAAACTTTTTGATTTCTAAAATCCATGTATATGGAAGAATCAGTTTCCTGAGCATAAATAGAACTAAAGGAAAGAATAAATAAAATATGTATCAGAAATCCTGTATGGAGTCTTTTCATAAAATTCTCCTGCAGAACATTTCTGACACCAGATACCCGGCTGTTACAAAAGGCGCAAACGGAATCTTTTTTATCTCTTTTTTAAGAAAATGGCTAAAAATAAAAATGAATAATCCTAAAATCGATGCCAGAATAAGAATATATGAAGTATCAAAAAATCCCTTACAGTAACCGACCACCGCTGCAAGCTTTACATCGCCCATGCCAAGACCTTTAGTCAGCAATGTAATGCATAAGAATAGGAATAAAAAGAATGCAGCACAAAGAAGATGATCAGGAATTTTTGAAGGGGATGAAAATATGTCTATAAGAAGCATGAACGCAAAAAAGCCAAACGTAATAAAATTTGGAATACGTCCCGTGCATAAATCGAAAAAAGAGATGGTAAGCAGATATAAAAGGCACAAAATTTGTAAGAGCATTAAAAAAAGATTCCCCTTATATCTACTATATATAGG
>AUXO015684934.1_pt1 | contig 17881 bp, 11 predicted proteins | sample 768731 | NCBI WGS metagenome assembly AUXO01 (sample SAMN02715735, study PRJNA202380) | gut metagenome | biome: sheep rumen | host: Ovis aries | place: New Zealand: Palmerston North
AGGCGTCTTTTGTAAATCGTGAACCGGCAGCTAAGAGAAACTTAGGAAACTCAAATTTCTTTAATAAAGGAAATAATATTAAGGAATACGCATCAGTTTTAAACAGCGCATATTATTGGCAGTCATATGCAGAACTGTATGAGGAAATGGAAGTATTAATGGCAAATCTCATTACCGCTTTCCGAGCCATCAATAACAGATATCTGAAGCCGTTATATGAAGTTACGACTGAGTTAATTGAAACCTTTGATGCAAATAGCACCTATTTCCAGATGGGTAGAGGAAATCAGTCCCAGGATGGTTTTACTAAACAGCTCGTATTATTCTCAAATATTCAGCCAGACTTAAATTCAGAGATTGCGAAGCTGGATCCTATGATTGAAACTAGTGGCCTTTTAAAAATTCTCACAACACATCCTGAAACCTGGATGGAACGTGAGGAATTGAAACTTAAGGCTAAGATTTCTGAGTATGTATTACAAAAGTTCCATCCGATTCTTTCTGGAAGCCTTGAAAGTTTCCTTCGTAAGGATTTAAACATGCAGACTGCTAATTATAGCACTTTCGCCAATGCTATTCAGACCCAAATTATTAATCCACTTGTTAGTGCTGCAGCACCTATTTTCTGGACAAACGAGCCGATGGTTAGTGACAACACTAAGACTTCACACAGATTAATTTTGACAGTACCAAATGCAGCGAACTGCGTATGCTTAGCAGTAGACCAGCATAAGGGGGCAAATTGGGGGGCTTATACAATTAATGATAGGTTATCAGTACTAAAAGTCATTGGTGGCGTTCCAATGCACGCTTATCAAGGTCTCGTTAATTATTATGATGCCTATGAAAAATATAATGGGTTGGGTCTTCACCTATATGAACAGAATATAGATTGGAGACAGACTTTAACTTTTCCGTATCCATACAGCTATATTCCTAAATACACTAAAAACGCCGATGAGCTTTTGCGATTATATGCTGAAGCTGAGGAAAAAGGTATTATTTATTTCCAGGGGTTAAATGCGTATGTAACACTGTTTGAGGAAATCGATACCGAACTGTTGAATATAGATGAACTTAAGGTTAATGGAAAAATGCATATGGAAATGGCTAATCGTAGACTTTCTATATTGGAAGGAATTTTGAATTCACCTGTAGGAGCCATTCCTATTAAGTCCAAAGGAAATCGGCCTGGAAATGTTGTTGTTAAAGATAATTTCCTTAGGTTTTATGGAATTCAACAAATAGTAAAGCAGCAGCTTGAAAGGTTTGATAGTTTGGTTGAAACCATTGAAAGCATTAATGGATATATAAACGAAGAAAAAGTTAACGAAGATATAATGAGGACATTTGCTCGAGCTGTCTTCACTGGCATATTTGATGAGGATGGATTCAATATATCGTACAAGTATAACTGTTCCGAGTCAAAGAGAGAAGTAATACTATGTAACGTTAGTATGCCATTTGGGGGACTCGCAAAACACTATCAAGCTTTTAAAAATATGAGAAAGTTGGAAGAGCCAATTTTAAAGGATATTGATCAGCATTCAAGTAAAAAATTTTACGATATGAGTCCGAAAGAAAAAAAGGAACGGTTAGACAAACTTTTTGCTATGTACAATCCACAAGTGCTTGCAATGATTTCGCAACTATATGCCGAAACAACAGAGTGTAGGGAAATAGATATCTTTTATCAGGATTTTCGACATACTTTATCTATCATGCAACCACTGATTTGTCCCCTAGAGTTCGCGACAATCAAATTTTAAAGGTGGATGTTTAGACCAATAACATATTGGAATAAACAAATATCGATTTTGGAAGGGATGGCAATGTATAAGTTAATTGAACGTTGTATAACGGAAATTAGAAATAAATCTGAAAAAAATGGAGTAGAAGGATATGATGCACAAGCTCCGAAGAATCCTTCCATTATTGTTAATTATAATTTAGATAATAGAACATTAGGTAGCTATTATGATTTTTTGGAACAGTTATGGGCAAGCGTATATTCCAATATTCCTAGAGCTGATAAACAATCAGATTTTGAGAAGATAGAGAATCAAGTTCGTAGTAATCAGTTATATTTAATCTTCAACGAGATCCAGATACACGTATTGGTCAATATCACTGAGTGTGATATTCAGGAATTGAACAAATTTCTGAGCGAAAAATTTGATGGTCCAATGTACAAAATCATTTTGCACGAATTTCTTGATTATGAGAGGAAGAAGCGGATTGAAGTATCTGAGGATAATCTTTTGAAATCAATGAAAGATCATGACAAGATACGATATCAGTTTGTTTACTCAAATAGATTGTTTAATGGTGCCATGTGGTTAGGCGAGAATGCATTAAAGATTGTAAGACTGGCAGCTAATATTACTGCAATCATGAGTATAGATTCGCATTACTTTAATGATAACAATGCTTATGCATTTTCTTATAACCTATTAGAAAAGCCTACGAGAAAAATAGTGCAATTCACCATTCGAAGATTATTAGAGAATGCTTGTGATTGTGAGGAGAATATAAAACTGGATCAGGAAATCTCGAAAAAATATCGCGGAAGTGTCCAAAGAGAAGCTTCTTACAGGACAGGAGCATTACTGTTTAAGGAAAGTGATTTTAAATATTTGCCAGATAATAAGAAACTGCAGAAAGAGAGGGCAAATATAAAGAAAAATATCGTTTCACTAGAACGAAATTATCCAATTGCAGCTATGTGTTATGAAGCAATGATACGTCAAAAAGTAAGTGGAATTGATAGCGCACAAACGAAGAAAGTGGACTTTTCTGGCGAATTAACAGGTCCATTGCTTACATATTATGCAGTTGAGGGTTTTTTGAAAGGAAATCGACAAAAGAAAGACTTGCTAGAGAGTTTGGAAAGGGCGCTCCTTCACGATAGACAGACCTCTGATGAAGGCCCGTATAGCAAGGTTTTAACAGAATATGCAAATCAGGCAGTTGAGACAAAAATCACTGAGAGGTTATTTGCGATTTTTGCTTCACAATTTATGAAAAAGATTGACCACGCTTGTGATGTTTATAGTTGGTTACGTGAGTGCTTGACAAGTCCGGAATTGCAGATCAATGCAATTGAAAATGAAGAGAACTTAGTTGGATATTATGGAAAACAGGTTGATGATTATTTTGCAAGTCATAGGGATTTGATTGTTGATGAATTGAATTCCTGTACGGATAAAGACGATCTTTTAGAAAATCGCTTATATCCTATATTATTGCAGATGTTCGATAGTATTTCTATTTATTATAAGTCCTTTGAAGATGAGATTGATGAGCGTGTTGGAAATGATACAGCCAAAAACATGTTTGAAAAAATCAGCGAGGAAGACAGTGTAACAAGGAATATCTGCATTGATTGGACAAATCTTCAGTTCGCACTTAATAGGGTGAAGACAAGCGACGTATTGTTACTTATCAATCCAAAGTCAAGACTTCTTAAGCTGAAGATTGCTGATAATTATGAATCCTTGAAGCTGAGTAGACAAGATTGTGTGGAAAGAATTGATTTCCATACTTTATCTCTGAAAACGGAGGTGAACTAATGGAAATTGGATATATGAATCAACAGAATCAGATAATGATACAAGAGGCAAAAATTGTGAACCAGAATTATTCAATTAACTGGTTGGCATCTGTATATCATCAGGACATTTTGGTATGTGTAAAGTCTTCGTGGCTGACATATGAAGAATTTAAAAATATATTACAGAGTCATAGTAATGACATGATATATCAAGATAAAGAAGTGTATTGGCAGAAGGTAACAAAACAAACATCTGTGCAGCTTCTGACATCCACGATTAAACCTCCGGTAGATGTTATGTTATTACCCATTACAAAGAATGAGATTCTGACTCCAGCGGATGAAAAAGAATGTGACAAACTTCAAAAAACGATAAGAGGGGTAATCAAGTGTATAAAAAACAGAGAGGCATCGCTTTTTGCATTTAGTGCCACTGAACACCTCAGATTTTTAAATGATTCCTTGCCTGTTAAAAGGGATGAGGTAGTAGCAGAATATATTGTTGACAATCTTAGATATCCTGTAACGGCGGGGATGCTTGGCCAAACAATCAGTGTTCAAATTCCTAAAAATACTACATGTCAGCCTTGTATAACAAAGAATATGAACAGTAAATATAACTTGATGATAAATGAGGAGTAGTTATGAAAGAATCATGGAATAGTATTAAGTGTCCATACTGTTTTGCTGAGTTTGCACACGATGAAGTACACTTTCGTATTGCAGAAGAGGCATGCGAAGATGCTAAAAACAAGGCAGCTCAGAAAGAAAAACCTGATGAACAGGAAAGGTTTTTGAAGTTTGCAAAGAGAAAAGAAATAGATCCCAAGTATGATAGGGTGTGGGGAAACTTACGAGGAGGAACACCTTCACCTAATGTAGAGGATTTATTCTTTGTGCCGTGGGTAGATTCTTCTAATAAGTCTGACATGATTGTGGGAGATTATATTCCCGATAAAGATGGATTTATTGAAAAAATTGAAGACAAGTGCAGTCATTTTGAGAGTAAAACAAGAATTTGCCCGCATTGCCATAATAAGCTGCCTCTTCACTATGGCAAGAATCCACAGAAGTTTATATCAATTCTGGGTGTATCTGCATCAGGTAAAACAGTATTTCTTAAACAGCTTCTGGCAAAACTTAAAGATTCTTTACAGGACGGCATTTTGAGCCATGTTAATGGGTCCTTCGTGGAATTGACATTGCCGGATGATGATAATTCATATTTGACATTAAATCAGCCACTGCCAGATTCAACAAAAACCCTTAATTTTAAGGTCCCATATTTTGTAACCATGACATTCAAAAAAGATAACGTTTTAACGACGTATGATTTTGTTATCTATGATGTTGCTGGAGAAATTCTTGTTGATCTTGCTAAGAATGATCCGAATAAGTTTGATTTTTTTGCTGGTTATATTAAAAGCTCGGATGCAATCATTATTCTTATTGATCCGATGCAGTTAGTTAATAATCCTAAACCACAGTATCCTGCAAGTGAAATGATTTCTACATTGTATAGTGTATTTGGTGGACAGGTTCAGGTTCCTACAGCAATTACAGTATCAAAATCTGACTTGCTTCTTTCTAGTAGATTAATTAAGGAAAGTCTCAATCCAGATGGAGTTTTCTTTAATGCAAATTCTCTCATTACAAAGAATATTCCATGGGATCCTGCGAAGAAGTATTTTTATGCTGATGAATATGCGAATCTGAGCGGACAGCTCAGAAGATTTTATACTTCAAAGGCCAATCCTTTTTATGAAAGTGTGAAGCAGCAGATTGCGAACCCTTCATTCTTTGCAGTATCTGCGCTGTTTGATGGTGTAGATCAGAAACTCACTTTTGAGTTGGCTTCAAGAGATGAGTGGAAGGCTAGTCGAATTGATACATATATGAAAAAGTTTGCTATTTTGAGCAAAAAGTTGAAAGATATTCAGCTTGATCTTGAGGATCAGGAGGCGAATCCAGATGATAATATCATCGATACAAACAATATTATTGTAAGCAGATCATTCATCTTCGATCAGAGTGATGAAGTTGCGAGAAGATTAGATGAAATTCTGGGTAACATTTCTACTCTGAACACGAGAGCGGATGTTAGAGATGCTGTTTATGATCAGTTTGGTGAGGATGAGGTTATTGAATTGGTTGCGGCTGATCGTAGAGGTGATGAAACTCTGACTATGAGAGAGTTGATTAAGTACATTAGTTATTTAAATGATGTCATGGACGACTGTTCTTTCGATATTTATATGCAGGGTTACCCAAGGAGCAATGGTGACTTGAAATCTTTACGTATTGAAGAACCATTCTTCTGGCTGCTGAGTGAAATGAGTATTATCGGACGAGGAAATGTGTATACACCAAATGTTCAGAAAGGAAATGGTGGAAACGCACCGAAACTAAGCGGAGGCGGTCTCATGGAAAGACTGTTTGGAGGGAAGAAAAAGTGATCGAGCAGGTATTGTATAGACGAACAGTAGAACAAGGTTATAACGAATATTGTTCTCGCGGTCTGTCTAAAGAAGAAGCCCATCGTGTGAATGTTGTCATGAATACGGTAGCCTCAGATATTGGAGATCTTGGATCTGGAGCAGATTCACCATTCATGATATATCCATTTGAAACGATGCATAGGTTTTGCCTTGCTACGTTTCAGAGAGAATTTTCTAAAGGAAGAAGTAATTCCGTTAATCATGGTTTGTTAATTGAGGAAGAGGAGTACAGAGAACTTGTCAAGAACCCAGAGAAACTTTGGGGCTTCACTAATAAAAGCTTCCTTTCAAGAAAAGTAAATCATAGAGATGAGATGTTTGCAATAAAAGCTCTGGATATTTCTGATAATCCTGAGTTAAGTAAAGATTACATTTTTTCAGAGTACAATCTTAATAATGATGGATTCTTGCAGTTTTTAAATGCTATTTATACATCTCTTTCAAAGAATAAAAAATATTTATTCGCTCTTCGAATTGATAATTCAAAGGATGCAAACAAAGCAATGCGTCATTTGGGTTATTTGATTATGAGCATGTTGCCGTATGAATTACGAGACAAGGTTTCATTCTGTAGTAGAAGTGCCCCGGATAGTATTGGAGTAGCTGTTCAGATTCTTCAAGAGAAAGATTCGGAGAAGGATGTCACATACGATGTGGCAACAGGCATGTGTTCTGTCAATAATGCAACTGTTGAGGTGATGGATTTTTATTTAAATGATCTGTTATCTATGTCAGATGCTGCGTTGAGAGACTACTTTGGTATTTTGGATGCGTTTAAAAATGACCTTAAATTATCCGAAAATAGCGAAGCTGAATATGTAATTTCAAAACTTCTGAAATTGTCACAGAAGCCTTCTATGTTTGCAACTGAGACTGCAGAAACACAGTTTACATTTATTAACGATGTTTTTTCACTTCCGACATCTAATACCGATGTGATTAATTCGATAGTAGTTCGCCTGCTTCCTTTTGTTGACGCTGACCATTACATGGAAGCATTCAATATTAATTTTGGATTATATAGAAAGTTAAATCCTGAGAAAGAATTTGATTGTCAGATTATGACTCAGATTGAGGAGAATATGGTTCAAAATTATATCAACGCAACTGCTGAAGAGCAAAAAGAATTATTTGATTTAGTATTTAAGTCTGAAGAAATACATAGTAGAGTCGTTATTATACTCGAAAAATTTGTCAGAATAAACAAAATAGAACTGGATAGTGTATTGGTCAATGAATATATCAAATTATACGAAGAGTTCTTTGAGACTGAATGGAAATCTGAATTGTATTTGAAGATTGTGAATGTCTTTATGCAATGCGATATTCCGGGGAAAGAGAAAATCTGGAATCGCATGTGCAATAGTACAAATTCAGATGCTAAAAATAGTTTTATCTGCAATGTTTTACGAGAAGAAGATGAGCCTTTCTATAAAGCCATTTTTGACACCTTGGCTGATCTTTTTATCAATTCAGGCAACCAACAAATAAAAGAACGCTGTCTTGTTCGTATTAGTGACGTCATTCATAAAGAGGATGACAATTTTCGAGTACAGATTATACAAAAGTATAATAACGACGAGGCGGTTGAAAATTCTTTATGGCTTGAGACATATAATGCGATTGAAGACTATCAGCGTGCAGCTACAAATGTTGGATTTTTAAAATGCCTTAGAGATAAGTATTACAATTCTTCCAATCCAGAAGTATGTGATCTGTACCTGGATTATATTGGCAGCGTTCCGGTTTCTGAGTTAGAGAGTATTATTCGTCAATACGGTAAACAGACAAAAACTAGTGAGAGAGAAGATTTCTTGCTTAACAAGGTAATCTATTTCTTAACAAAAGACAAGAAAAAGGTTTCTATTTCTGTTTTAAAAATACTTGCAGCTGTTGTTAAAGAAGATGGAGTTAATGAACTGGCATCTTATATTAGCAATCTTTATTTATCTACATCCTCGGATAGCAGTATGGAAGTATATGATTTCTTGGATACAGAACAACCGCGCTTATACAACAATCCTTATTTACATAAGGAGTATTTATCTTCATATGATAACTATTTGGCATCAACACTTGATAAACGGGTTTTGAAAGATGATAGCAAGCTTGTAGTGTTACTCAAGCATTTAGAGCAGCTTCAGTATCATGAAGAATGTTTTTCCAAGATTAATGCGATTTATCAGAAGTGGATTGATCAAGAAATATCACTGTCTAAAGATGATTATGAACGTTATTTAAAGTGTAAGAGCGTTTATAATAAGCTTCTTGTTCTTATACAAACTCAATTTGGAAGTTTGTATTACAAAAAATTATTAACCAGGTTACAGAACGGTTTTTGGAAAGAATCAAGTATTACTTCGTTTGATTATGAACACTGCGCTATGTATACATCAGACAGTATAGTGTTTAATCAGCAGTTTAAAGATCATGAGAATCATGTGTTGGCTGAAAATCTTAGCGGCCTTATTGAGGATTCTTACGTTGATTGGAATAAAGTATATGAGATTCTTCTTTCTAAAAAATACATTTCTCAAGATGCTGTTCGAAACCAGATTATTAAGGACTTTAACAAGAAGTATAACGAATATGGCATGAGCAAATCAGATCCAGATTATATTGCTTTTGTATGTGTCAATAAAAGCAATTTCAAGATGGACTATGACAAGCTTTTTGAATTATTGCAAAAACAAAACCAGCGAGTTGATGAAAAGACGATACGCAGACTGAAGATATTTGAATACATTAGAGTAAGTGACCAATTAAGAAAACTTGTATCACAGTATAAGAATTATCAGAGTGACAATCCGTCTTATGGTGAAGTTATCAGATGCTTGCTTTTGGAACAGATTGTGGTGTTAGCTATACTAATTGCAAATATTGTTTTGAGAACTATTGCCATTAAGATGACAGAAAACATAAAAACAAGGGACTTGCTTTTGCTCGGCAATTGTGGTCTTTACATTCTGTTGATTGCTCTGGTCGCTCTTGTTAGTGTGGTATTAATGAAGCGAGCCAATATGAGACGAAGTACGAAATATGATACAATGGTATTTGGGTTGTTAATCGTTAATATGGTGTTATCTGCAACTGCAATATTATTGAGCGCAAGATTATCTAGTGTGCTTATTTGCTTGCCAGCTTCTGTAGTATTTATGGTTATTTTAATTGTTCTAACACTGAAAGTAGGAGACACAATTGGAAGACCGCAAAAATCAGCAATGAGACGAGGAGATGATGTATATGAATAAACAATCACCTTTTAGAATGATTTTAAATCTGATGTTGATTGTAATAGCTGTCATCAGTGTAGTTGCTACTGGATTCGTATCTATTAAGAGTTATCGGGCTAATAGAATACCAGAAATATATTCGGATAAGGAAATCAATAAAGTCGTTATAGATGCTTATCCTGATTTCGAGTTTAATAAAAGTGACAATTGGGATATTAATACACAGCTTGCAGAAGATAATAAGTCGTTTACAGCAGATGTAAGTATTGATCGTATTAATGGATTGCGTAATGTGCATTACGGGGTACAGTTGACTTTTATATTAGAAAATGGTTCTTGGAAAGTAGAAGATTGTCCAAGTGAAATTGCAATTATTAAAAACGAGTGGCTTTTCGAAGATTCTGAGTGGACAGCAACTGCAGAGAATGGGAAAACTTATGAGGTGTCATTTGGACCTGATTTAGAAGCAAAATTAAGCATTCAGGAGACCGAAGAGGCTGATTCAACGGAGAAGACTTCTGTCAATGTGTTAGCTGAAGACGCTGGAGCTGAAGACACTGTAGCGGATGAAGACACTGCAGAAACACTAAAAGCAGCGGAAGAACTTGGCGAGGGAAATGATAATGATGAGGATTCAGATGCAAGTAGTGATGAAGCTTCCGTTGATGTAAATGAACAGAATAAAGAATTTATATGTGTTTTATCAGAGGCTGAAGATGGAACATATGTCCAGGGGATTTTTGAAATGTCAATAGGCGAATCTGTTATGTTGACTGTTACTGAGGATTCAGTTAAGTTGCAGCTGAGCAACGAAGGCGGAGAATTAGTTTTAGAAAAGAAATAATTGCAACACATATCGGAAGGACACATGCGTATGTTTGATAAGAAAAAATATTATACGAGTTCTTTGAGCCTGAAAAATAGATATTGTGTAAAAGAAGAATTACATTGTCTGTCTGCATACGAAAGACGTATGCGGACTGTGGATGAATATAATGAAGAGTATGTGATACTTTTTGAAAGAATAGGAAACTTTTTACCAAACGGAAAGAACTTTATGTTCGAACTACCGATTCACGAATCTGTTGTCTATCCGATAGATTTGATTCAAAAATCTAATACCTATATATACGAGAACGAAGTTGGCTTTGTTTATCCTATATCATTTTTGAAGTACATCTCTTGGGATGTGTTTTTGGAGAACTGTAGTAAAGAAGACAAGGTCGCTCTTCTATATCGTTTGTGTAGTGTAATAGAAGACCTCCATATAAGAAAAATCTTTCTCTGTGGATTCGATAAAAAACAGATATTGATTGGTTCAGGTGAAATCAAGCTTCGATATAATGGATTTAAAAACCATAATCGGAATAGTATCTATAGGGTGCCAGATTGCATCGCAGATAATTATTCGAAAATTCCATGGGTGCTTGATGTGTTTTCGTTAGTGGCTATTATTTTTGAATGCATATATGAATGGAATCCTTTCTGCGGGATGATGACTTCATTTTCAGATGATGAAGAGTATTTATTCGAGATATTTTATAATAATTTCCGAAAAAAGATTTTTATATTTGAGCGAGAGAAAAAACTTAATCAAATTGGTTTTCTAATCGAACAGAGAAGAATTATTGAAAAATGGTCAGAAACTGATCAAAAGATATGTGATTTCTTTCATCACATTCTAACGATGGACATTCCTGAACAATATTCACATAATGTTGTTTTTGAAAAAATCCATAAGTTAATTGACTATTATTATAAATCTGAAATATTTCAATAGCGGAGGGATTGGATGGAAGAATATTTAATGCAACTCTATGAAAAGGATGGAGTTGCAATATTTCATACAGATTATCAACTTTTGATGAAATTATTGGATAAATATCCGAAAGGTCCATTAAGAACAGATGCATACTGTATTCATGCAATGTTAGGTGGGAATGTACTGTATAAATCAATAAATGAGGCACACAAAAATGGAAAGAATGAAGTGAGTCAGGCAGAATACAATGTTCTTGTTGCACAGATGTATAGTGGCGATAGGTTTTGGAAAAATGAAAGTGCTGAACCTGCGCATAAAGAACATTTATTAAGGATGCTTTATAAGGTTGCAGGAGTAGAAATATCTGGAATCCCAACAACGTTTTTAGATAAAGAACCAAAGACAGATGATAAGGAAGCACTGTTAAGCGAGCTAAGCAGCGCAGAAACAGCATACGAGTTTAAAAACTACCGTGCAGCATTGGAAAAAAGTGAAATTCTTTTTGAAAACGGAGTTGGTTCAGCTGCAGTATTATTGAGCAAGGCATACTTTTACGGGCATGGAACGCATAAAGATTATAACAAGGCGTTGTTCTATTTAACATATCCTCATAAAAAGACAAGACTTCAAGATAAAGAAGAGAGAACAATGTTAGATAGTTTACTTGAGCTGAGGGATAAGGCAATGTATTCTGCCATTATTTGCTTAGTGGGATCGGCACTTACATTCGTTTTTATGCTGCTTTCTGGATTTTTTAGTAAACATCTTGGTTTTGCTCTTTTCAATACAATATTATTAGTTGCGGGTGGTTCTCTTTTTGTAATGACATACAAAAAGAAACTAATCTTTGATTTTAGCTACTGGTTCCTCGTTTTAGGGTTCATGTTTTTGATTGTATTGATATTGTAAGGGGGCGGAATGTGAGATGTTAGATGGAAATAAAAAAATAGAAGTTAAGAATTCATCAATTATTATACCGGCCATTCTTCTGTTGGCAGTGTACTTCATCGCAGATTTTTTAAATGATAAACAGGTAGTAATTGCCGGAATTTATGTAGTTATAGTGGTAGTTAGTATTCGCTTATGTGCTAAAAAAACAACTTTTTATGAGACTATTTATAGTCTTATCGTCTTGTTGTTTCTTGGAGAAATACTAAAAAACTGCGTTCCTCATTTAAAACAACTTCAATGGTTTTATATAACACTTACGAGAACATTCAAATTCCCAACGGGATCATATGGCAAATTATTATTGTCGACTCCATACATCTATTTTTATTTGGTCGGACTGCTTTTGTTAGCAATTTGTAAATTTGCACCAAATCTGGTCCAGTCAAATGCCTTGAAAAATGTCTTTAATACACTGGGTATTTATTCGTTATGGGCGACATTGTCTTATATGTGTGCGTTGTATTTTGTTAAGTATGATCTTATTGAAAATGCAATCTTTGTGGTCTTCATGGTAGGAGCTTTTTGGACTGCCTATACAAAAGGGACTGTTACAGCAGCTGATATAGTAAAAGCAATTTTATTGGTTGTAGAAATAGCAGTTTTTATCCTGCTTTTCCCGAATCAGTATGAGGCGTATATTGGGAATATTCAAAGTGCGGAGGGGATAACTTGGATTTATTCTATTGGCCTTCTAGTTATATGTGTGCTTTGTATTTTGTCTGAAAAGGTGATGCAGGATATCATTATCGGATTTGCTATCTTGGGAACGAATATTCTATTTCTTTATGGAATGCTCAATCAAGTCTGGATTTCGTCAGGGATTATTGTTTTGTTCCATATTGGAGCAATTAGCTTCTTCTATATTGTGAAGAATCTATTTTTGTTTGACAGTAACTCTCAAAAGAAAGGACATATTAAATTATTGCTGGTCGCCAGTTATATGAATGCATTGCTTCTTACAATATTTATAGCTAATCATTTTGCAAAATCTACAGCGATGCTTTGTATCGGATTGGTATTTGCATTGGTTTATTTTGGGAATTTTTTCCAGATTAGAGGAACAATATATGGAATAGTGTTATACGGGGCAATCCCGTGGATCTTATTAGAAATTACAAGGGATTCTCTTGGAAAGATGAATTCCTCTTTATTTGCAGTAATTCTTTTTACGATTCTGTTCTGGTGCGCATGTAGTGTTGCTCTTTCCTGGAAGGATACTGCAAATATTAAAGCAATAGCTTTTGAGAAAACTAAATCGGAAACAATTATAAATGGATTATCAGGGATCGCGTATTTCTTAACAGCTTTGGTATTGTTTGTGTAGCTATTTGGGCCATCTCTGTATAGAGAGGGCCTTTTGTGGTTCGGATATTAAAAATTGCATGGGGGTGCTGTTGTGGCGAAAATAGTAACAAAAATAATAACATGTGCATGTTGTGAAAATAAAGTCAGCATTGATAGAATTCTCTCATTTTCATATGACAGTATTGGATTAAGCGGAAATAAACATACACCGATGCAGTATATGTTGGAGGAATGTCCGGAGTGTCATTATACATCATTTGATATTGAAGATAACTCTATAAGAGTAACAAGAGGTATGCTAAATGCTTTTCGAGTGAAACCCGGAACTGAAAAAATATCAGATTCAACCTTTACTTCGCTTTTAAAGGCTGCAGATATCTATGAAAAAAATAAGGATTATCGACACTATGAACAATCTTTGAGATTGGCCAGTTTTTATGCTGAAGATAAACAAGAGATAGGGCTTTCAAGAGATCTTCTGAGGCAGTCAAATGAAGCTTTACAGATTTATTTTGAAAAGAAGGATGAATTAGATATAGCAGATATTACACTGGCGATTAAACTTATTGATGGCAACAGACGACTCGGTATGGCAGCAACTGCTCGAAGTATGTGCAGTGAAATTCTGAATATTATTGAAGATGCTAGCGGAGTAGAAATTGCAGAAATTCGAGCTTTACTTGAGTATGAAGAGAAACTTATTGAGAATCGCGATATTGCAGAGCATTTATTGAGTGAGGTTTTGTAATATGGGACTATTTTCGAGAGGCAATAAGAATAATAATACCACGCAAGCCGAGAAAAAAAGCATTTTCAGTGGGAAAACCCTCAGAACTGAGTCTGCGGAAGATTATGGACAATATTCTGAACGTCAGCTGTTTGCTCAAATTAGAAGTGAAAATTGGAATGTAAAAGGGCCAGAGGACAAAATAGCTGTTTTACAAGAGATTGAGAACAGAGAAGCCGCAGCACATAATAGACCGGCAGCGAAGGTGGTACAAGCTTATGGCAGTAGTTATGGCGGTTATAATAGTGGGACACATAGAATAGAGATTAGGCTGACAGATAACCAGTTTGAGGATCTTGATACATTATTTCATGAGTCTGAACATGCAAATCAAAGCAAATCTCCTATTACTAGTGTTTCTTTCTCAGAGAATGATAAAAGATTGATGAGTGTTGAGGACATGACATCCTCAGATGGAATAACAAGTCACTATAGTAAATACGGGTCATCTTTATATAAGGTAATGACATCTGAATTAGATGCCAATAATGTTGCATTAGAAAAAGTAAGTTCTTTAAAAAATGAATATATAGACGAGGGAAAATATCAAGAGTATTTAGCTGGTCGACAAGAATATTATGATGGCCTTGCAGATGCAATTGATATCAAATCTCCAGATAAAAAAGCGGCCTTGCTTAACACTATTGAGTGTGCATATATACGAGATGATTTGTCTGAAAGTGAATATGGTGAATTAAAGGAACTGATTACCAATACAGAGGCCTATGATCTGTGTGAAGTGCGAACAGCAGAAATTAATGAGACCTTAAGTCAAGTTAATATGCAGGATAAGGCCAGTATTGAAACACTTTCGTTGGAGAGGGACCCTGCAGACTATATGATTAGCGATACAACGAGTGCTGCTAGACAACAATTGGTGACTTACATGGCTGAACACAATTATGGTAGAGCTGATTTTGCGGAGTATTCACAGGATCCAGAATGGAGAATATTGCATAGAGCGGCATTCCCGGAATATGAAATGCCGCCGCTTACACAGGAAAATGCACAGAGGCAATTGACACAATATATGAATGAACATAATTATGGCAGAGAGGATTATGCTGAATATTCACAAGATCCAGTTTGGAGAGAACTTCATGCTGTTGCATACCCTAATCATGAATTGCCACCGTTAAATGAGCCAAAGGATATATCTGATGATACAAAGACAAAAATAGATAGTGCAGAAACTGAAGAATCAGAGATCGACGAGGAAAAAACTGAGGACGAGAAAACAGAGACCGGGGCCGAGGAAGAAACTGAGGCCGAGGAAACAGAGGCCGAAGAAGAGACCGAGGACGGGGAATCAGTAACCGCCGAGGAAGAAACTGAGGCCGAGAAATCAGAGACCGAAGAAGAGACCGGGGCAGAGGAAACAGAGACCGACGGAGAGACCGAGGACGGGGAATCAGTAACCGACGAGGAGGAAACAGAGGCCGAAGAAGAGACCGAGGACGGGGAATCAGTAACCGACGAGGAGGAAACTGAGGCCGAGGAATCGGTAACCGCCGAGGAAGAAACTGAGGCCGAGGAATCGGTAACCGCCGAGGAAGAAACTGAGGCCGAGGAATCGGTAACCGCCGAGGAAGAAACTGAGGCCGAGGAATCGGTAACCGCTGAGGAAGAAACTGAGGCCGAGGAAACAGAGACCGAAGAAGAGAACGACGTTGAAGTAGAAGAGGCCGAAACCGAAGAACTCGAAACTGAAGAAGTCGGAGCAGAAGAAGTTGAATCTGAAGATATGGATTCAGTTATGCTTGATGATGTAGAATATGAGGATTCTGGCTACGAGGAAGATTCTGTCATGGTTGAAGATTTAGATAATACAGAAGAGGTTATAGACATAGAAAACAGTTCTGCAATGATCGACGATTTGGGTGAAACTGAATCTGCGGGTAGTTCTATATCTGAATCGTATGATTATTCATCTTCTAGTGGCGACATGTCTAGCGACGGAGGAGGCATGGATAGTGGTGGTGGAATGGATAGTGGTGGTGGAATGGATAGTGGTGGTGGAATGGATATGGAATAATTAATTCAAATCTATTTGAAAAGTTTATATACATGGATGATGGATATAACGGTCGCCGAGATGGAAATTCCGCCTGAACGGCACACTAGGAGGTGAGGACAAAAAGTTGGACCTGATATAGATTAATTATCAGGAGAAACTTATGAGTGGAAAGAAGTATTCTTGTGAAGAAAAGATGACAGCTGTAAAATTGTATATTAAGTATGATCAAAGTCCATCAGCAGTGATTTATGAATTGGGTTATCCTTCCAGAAACAGGTTGCGCAAATGGTATGAGGAATATATTCAGACCGGTACATTATCTGAGAATAATTCAAAAAGATCCAAATATACCTCTGAGCAACGAATAACGGCAGTTGAATACTATCTTACCCACGGGAAGAGCATTTCCAGAACAATAAAAGCTCTTGGATATCCGAAGAAAACCACCTTATGTGACTGGCTGAATGAGGACTTGCTCCCTGAGCAAAGTAAATGGCATTGTAAAGCAGGAACTGCATTGATAAGATATACAAAGGAGCAAAAGCAGGAGATAGTAATTGATTATATTACAAAAAAGAAAACTCCTACGGAAATATCTCAGGCATATGGAATTGCTCCTAACACTATCTATAAATGGCGGGATCATTTCCTGTCTGAAGGGCGGATCAATAAGATGCCACAAGAGAACAACAAGTATCGCAGTGAGAATAATCCTGAACAGCTGAAGGGACAAATCAATGAGCTTCAGAAACAGGCAGCAGAACTGGAAATGCAGGTATACCAGTTAAGGCTTGAAAAAGATGTGTTGGAACAAGCTGCGAAAATAATAAAAAAAGACCAGGGTATCAGTTTTCAAACACTGACAAACAGAGAAAAAGCCATGGTGATTGATACCCTTCGACACAAATATTTACTCAAGGAATTATTGTCAGTGTTCCGTATGGCTAAAAGTAGCTACTGCTATCAGGCGGCTGCAATAAAAAAACCGGATAAATATGAAATTGCACGTGAAGCCATTCGAAAATCTTTTACTTCCTCTAATGGGACTTATGGATACCGAAGAATCCACTGTGAAATCACTTCTGATGGTACTGTTCTCTCAAAGAAGGTTGTCAGACGGTTAATGAAAGAAGAAAAACTGATCGTTCAAGCTATCCGGAAAAAGAAATATAATTCATATATGGGTGAGATATCTCCTGCTGTTGATAATATAATAGGTCGCAATTTTCATGCTGACGCTCCCAATCAGAAGTGGCTGACAGATATCACAGAATTTCATATATCTGCCGGCAAGATTTATCTTTCACCTATCATAGATTGTTTTGATGGATTTCCTGTATCATGGACAATCGGAACACATCCAGATGCAGAACTGGTGAACATGATGCCGGATACAGGGATTAGTACACTAAAAGATAATGAAAAACCTTTGGTGCATTCAGATCGCGGTGCACACTATCGTTGGCCAGGCTGGATAGAAAGAATGGAAAAAGCCGGACTTACAAGATCAATGTCGAAGAAAGGCTGCTCACCTGATAATTCAGCTTGTGAAGGCTTTTTTGGAAGGCTTAAGAATGAAATGTTCTATGGCCGGGATTGGACTAATGTAACTATAGAAAGATTTATAGAGATACTGGATCAATACATTCATTGGTACGCAGAGAAGCGGATAAAGATCAGCTTAGGAGGACTCAGTCTACTTCAATACAGATTTAAGTTGGGGCTGATATCTGCAGCATAAGTAGATTGAAAGAGGAACTAGAAGGTTTTATCTG
>AUXO013298591.1_pt1 | contig 17877 bp, 9 predicted proteins | sample 768731 | NCBI WGS metagenome assembly AUXO01 (sample SAMN02715735, study PRJNA202380) | gut metagenome | biome: sheep rumen | host: Ovis aries | place: New Zealand: Palmerston North
ATCAAATACATCGCTTACATCATCTCGTGGAACCTCTGGCAGATGGACGGGCTGAAAGGCGTAGTGCCTGACTCGTGCCATAGTCGTACAGAATTGTCTGGAGGATTGTTTGACAAACAAAAGGAACGCATCATCCCATGCCCTGGCTGCGAGAGGAATGATATAAGAAGCCACAACGGCACCTACTGCCTCATCCGAGATTGGGCGAATGGCAAAAAGAAAATCCGATTTATTGACCTCATGAAATAATAGAATACTATGGCAACCTTTACATCATCCCTGAAATCCAAACTGATTTATGTGTTTGCTATCAATGACGAATGGCATCGTGACTGTCTGAAGATTGGCGAGACTACTCTCGACGAGGACGATGGTGGCGATCTCTCACCCAACTCTGATCTGTTGAACCAAGCTGCGCACAAGCGCATCCTTCAATATACCCAAACGGCAGGCATCGCATATCAGCTGCTCTATACGGAAGACACCATTTTCCGTAGGAGCGGCATGATTCTCTCCTTCGACGACAATCAGGTGCATAAGGTGCTGGAGCGCAGCGGTATTCCCAAGAAGGAGTTTGCAGGCGTGAAGGGAGCGGATGAATGGTACTGCTGTGACCTTGAAACGGTGAAGAAAGCTATCAAGGCTGTGAAAAAAGGAGAATCAAGTTTGCATGCTTCCGACATCACGCAAGGGCAGACACCCATCATCTTCCGCCCAGAGCAACGTGAGGCGATAGATAAAACCCGGACACGCCTGAAAAAAGGCAACCATATGTTGTGGAATGCCAAAATGCGTTTTGGCAAAACACTCTCAGCCTTGCAAGTAGTAAAGGAAGAGGAGTTCGTGCGTACCTTGATATTGACCCATCGTCCTGTGGTGGACAAGGGATGGTTTGAGGACTTCGGGAAGATTTTCTATGACAGAAAGGACTACCGCTATGGCTCGCGCATCAACGGGGAGAACTTTGACTCCTTGGAGCGGATGGTGGCAAAAGGGCAGAAATATGTATTCTTTGCCTCCATGCAGGACTTGCGAGGTTCAGAGACAGTAGGAGGAAAGTTCGACAAGAATGACCGTGTGTTCAGCACGCCTTGGGACTTCATCATCGTGGACGAGGCACATGAGGGAACAAAGACCGAACTGGGACAAAATGTACTAAAAGAACTGACCAAGGAAAAGACCAAGGTGCTCCAACTCTCAGGCACTCCGTTCAACCTCTTCGACGACTATGCAGAAGCGGACATCTACACTTGGGATTATGTGATGGAGCAGAAGGCAAAACAGACTTGGGCTGTGGATAACCCCTATGAGCCCAATCCATACGCATCGCTACCTTCCATCAATATCTACACCTACGATTTGGGCAATCTGATGAGCGAGTTTGTGGAAGACGAAAAGGCTTTCAACTTCCGCGAGTTCTTCCGCACCAAAGATGACGGCACCTTTGTTCACGACAAAGATGTAGAAAGATTCTTGGATTTAATGTGCAGGGATGACAAGGACAGCCTCTATCCCTATTCCAATGATGAATATCGTCGCATCTTCCGGCACACACTTTGGATGGTGCCAGGCGTGAAAGCAGCCAAGGCACTCAGCACGAAACTGCAGGCGCATGCTGTCTTTGGCTTGTTCAAGGTGGTGAATGTGGCTGGCGATGGTGATGAAGAGGAAGAAAACGCCGAAGCGCTAAAGGCCGTGGAAAAGGCTATCGGGGATGACCCTGATGAGACTTACACCATCACTCTTTCTTGTGGACGACTGACCACAGGTGTGAGCGTGAAGCCTTGGACGGGTGTGTTCATGATGGCAGGCTCGTTCAGCACGTCAGCGGCAGGCTATATGCAGACCATCTTCCGTGTGCAGACACCCTACTGCCACAACGGACGCATGAAGGAGCAATGCTATGCCTTTGACTTTGCACCCGATAGGACTCTCCGAGTCTTGGCAGAAGCAGCGAAGGTGTCGACGAAGGTAGGCAAGCAGACGGATGGAGACAAGCAGATATTAGGCGACTTCCTGAACTTCTGTCCCATCATCTCCATAGAGGGCAGCCAAATGAAGCCATACGATGTGAAGACGATGATGGCGCAGCTGAAAAAGGCACAGATTGAAAAGGTTGTACAATGTGGCTTTGAGGATGGTGCGCTCTATAACGACGAGTTGTTGAAACTGACGGAGGTGGAATTGGAGGCATTCAAACATCTGAAGGGAAAGATTGGTGCCACCAAAGCGATGGCAAAGAGTGGCGACATTGATGTGAACCAGCAAGGTTTCACCAAAGAGGAATATGCTGAGAAGGAAAAGCTGGAGAAGAAAAAGAAGAAAGACCTCACTCCGGAAGAAAAGGCTCGGCTGGAGGAGCTGAAACAAAAGAAGACCCAAAGGGCTGAAGCCATCAGCATCCTGCGTGGTATCAGCATCAGAATGCCCTTGTTGATTTATGGTGCAGAACTGAAGAATGAGGAAGAGGAACTGACCATCGATAACTTCACCAACTTAGTGGATGATGTGTCGTGGGAGGAGTTCATGCCAAAGGGTGTGACCAAAGAGGACTTTGAGAACTTTAAGAAATATTACGAGGCAGACGTATTCCGTGAGGCTGGCAAACGAATACGAGAAATGGCAAGAGCCGCCGACAAGTTCACCATAGAGGAACGAATCGAGCGATTGGCCACTATCTTCAACACGTTCCGCAATCCAGACAAGGAAACCGTCTTGACTCCTTGGCGAGTAGTGAACATGCACATGAGCGACTGCTTGGGTGGTTGGTGCTTCTATGATGAAGAGTTCAAGCAGATGCTGAATGAACCACGTTTTGTCGATAGAGGACAAGTGACCAAAGACGTGTTCAAAACAGATGCGCATGTGTTGGAAATTAATTCCAAGAGCGGTCTCTATCCTCTGTATGTGGCCTATAATATATTTCGGAATAGAGTGGCAGCGACCCAAGAGAAATATGGCGATGTGAACTACAGCCTAGCGATGATGTTGTGGGATGCCACTATCGAAGAGAACATCTTGGTGGTGTGCAAGACACCGATGGCAAAGAGCATTACCAAGCGCACCCTTGCAGGATTCAGAAACACAAAAGTAAACGCTCAATATTACAAAGACTTAATCAAGAACATATCCGAGAAGCCAACAGTTGTTGTCAACACCTTCAAGGACGGCAAGCACTTCTGGAAAATCAATAATAATGAGAATATGAAATTAGACGCGATAGTGGGGAATCCACCGTATCAGGTGAATGTAGGAGAGAAGAAAGATAATTATGGCATCCCCATCTACAATCACTTTATCAATATTTCCAAGGCGTTAAAACCCTTGTATATCTCTATGATATCTCCATCAAGATGGTTTACAGGCGGTCGTGGACTGGAAGAATTCAGAAAAACCATGCTGAAGGATAGTAGAATACGCTACATTAAAGACTTCATCGATGCCAAAGATATTTTTCCGACGGCAGACATTTCTGGTGGTATCAATTACTTCCTTTGGGATACGAATTACACTGGATTATGCGATTTCCATTCTATATTTAACACGCAAGAGACTAACCTTTTAAGAAAGTTGGATGAATACGAGATATTCACTAGGCAAAATGCGGCGCTTTCGTTAATATCACAGATAAAACAACTGAAAGAGCCCTCTTTGTCACCACAGATTAGTCCTCAAACTCCTTTTGGCTTCGTCACCACATATCGTGGCAGAGAAAAAAGAGAAGAAGGAGACGTAGCTTTATATACAAGTGGGGGAATCACTTTTGTGAAGCGGAACGAAGTAAAGAAAAACAAGAATTGGATAGACTTTTACAAGGTCATATTCTCAAAGGCTACTTGTGAACATGCTGGGACACCTGATAGGAATGGAATGTATAGAGTATTCTCTACAATGAAGATATTAAAACCTAATGAGATATGTACACAAAGCTATCTTGTTGGCGGTGTATTTGAGAATTTCGAGGAAGCAACGAATTATATGGCCTATCTTAAAACAAAATTTGTACGTGGCTTAATCCTTCCAACATTAACCTCACAAGATATATCTGCTGATAAATTCATGTTTGTCCCTCTCCAAGACTTCACCAAACCTTGGACAGATGAAGAACTCTATGCAAAATATCATCTATCCGACGAAGAAATCCAATTCATCGAGTCAATGATTAAACCGATGGAGTAATGAACGTAATGAATAGACGATTGATTTCTTTTCATTTTCCTTACCTCTTAATACAATAATGTGGAGTTTTTAACGTTTCTTCAAGTAGAATACATGTAAGAAGAGGCTTTTGCCTCGACAACCGAGAAGAATCGTTTTGAAGCAGACACTTCGAAATATTATATATATCTTACTGGTTATGACGAGCATGAGTGCTATTGCTGGAGCAAGCAATAGCGGTGCATTCTCGTCATTAGGTGTATCTGCGCCCGACACGGTGAAAGTACAGAAGACTGACCATCCACAGGAACTGCATGGAGAAAAGTATGCACTGGACTTGAGAACACCTGAAAACATCAAGCCCGACACCGCTGTGTATGACGAAAAAACGGGCAACTACAAGGTAGGAACAAGACTAGGTGACAAATTCTTGAGTCAACCTTGGATGCTGACGCCGAATGAATACCTGCAATGGTCTGAAAAACAGTCTTTCAACAAGTATTTCAAGACACGGAACGACTCCCTGTTCGTGACGAAAGGCAAGGAAAAGTTTGATTTTTCGGACATGCACTTCGACTTAGGTCCTGCCGAGAAGATATTCGGTCCTGGCGGCGTGCAGATTCGTACTCGAGGTAGTGCTGAACTGAAGTTTGGTTACAACTACAAATTCGTTGACAACCCATCGATGGCGGAGCGCAACCGCACCACTAAGGCGTTTGACTTTGACGAGAAAATCAATGCCGACGTGAACGCGAAGGTGGGCGACAAGATGTCGTTCGACATCAGATACAACACAGAATCAACCTTCGACTTCGACTCCAAGAACCTGAAACTGGCCTATGAGGGCAAGGAAGACGAAATCGTCAAGAAGATCGAGGCTGGACACATCACTTTCCCAACGAACTCAAGCCTCATCAAAGGCTCCAACTCGCTGTTCGGCGTGATGACAGACTTGCAGTTTGGCCGCTTGAGGCTGCAAGCGGTGGTGAGCCAGAAGAAGTCAAAATCGAAGACTGTCACCAGCCAAGGCGGCAGCCAGTTGTCCACCTTTGACATCCAGGCCTACAATTATGATGAGAACCGCCACTTCTTCCTGGCGCACTATTTCCACGACACATATGACAAGGCCTGCGCCACGTTGCCCAACATCACAAGCGGCATCACCATCAACCGCATTGAGGTGTGGGAAACAAACACTGGTGGCGCAACTGAAAACACACGCAACATCATCGGTCTGGTCGATTTGGCGGAGCAGTCGAAAGTGGGCAACACCACATGGGTCAACGGTGGCACCGCCAATCCCTGCAATGCCAGCAACATGTTGTATTCCAGCATGACGAGCACTTACAACGACTCCCGCAACATGGACCAGACAAGCACCGTGCTGGACAATGTGATGCAGGGAGGCGTAGAGTATGAGAAGGTGGAGAATGCCCGCTTGTTGACATCATCGGAATATGCGCTGAACCAGCACCTCGGCTACATCAGCTTGAAAGCGCCATTGCAACCTAACCAGGCGCTGGCTGTGGCATACGAGTACACCTACAACGGACAGACTTTCCAAGTGGGTGAATTCTCGGCCGACATGAAAGACAACGACAAGGCGTTGTTCGTGAAACTGCTGAAGAACACCAGCAACTCACCCCGCATTGCCAACTGGCACTTGATGATGAAGAACGTCTATAGCCTGAACGCTCAGTCGGTACAGAAAGAGAAGTTCAAGCTGGATATCAAGTACTTGAGCGACACAACAGGCGTGAACCTGAACTATATTCCCGAGGAAATGTTCAAGCAGACAACCCTGCTGAAGATGCTGAACCTGGACAGATTGGACGACCACGAGAAAGCGAATCCAAACGGCAAGTTTGACTTCGTGGAAGGCTACACAATTCAAGCACAGACAGGCCGTGTCATCTTTCCGGTTGTAGAACCGTTCGGCGACTGGCTGCGACAGAAAATAGGCAATGACGCCATAGCCGACAAGTACTGCTACGACGAGCTCTACGACTCCACAAAGACGGTGGCGAAACAAGTGGCAGAAAAGAACAAGTTCTCGCTGGTCGGCGAATACAAAGCCTCGAACGGCAGCGTGATTCGCCTCTCCGACGGCTACAGCTACATTCCGCAAGGCTCTGTCACGGTGACAGCTGGAGGCGTGACCCTCACAGAAGGCACCGACTATACTGTCGATTACTCAGGTGGTGTGGTGAACATCATCAACCAGAGCATCATTGATGCCGGCACAAACGTCAGCGTCAGTCTGGAAGACCAAGCCGATTTCTCTACCATGCGCAAGACGATGCTGGGCGTGAACTGGGAATACGACTTTTCAAAGAACTTCAACATAGGCGGCACATGGCTAAAAGTGAGCGAGAAACCACTAACCTCAAAGGTAAGCATGGGTTCAGAGCCTTTGAACAACACGCTGTGGGGACTCCACATGAACTGGAAGCAAAACTCGCAGTGGCTGACCAACCTTTTGGACAAGCTTCCATTCCTTGAACTCAGCGCTCCATCCAGCATCTCGTTCACAGGCGAGTATGCCCAGCTGGATGCAGGAACAGCACATGGCACACAGGGAAACGCATCCTATCTGGATGACTTCGAGAACACGAAGACTCCCATTGACGTGAGCAACCCCAAAGAGTGGGTGCTCTCTTCTACGCCATCACACTTGCAATACGGTAAACTGACCAATGATGTGAGATATGGCTACAATCGTGCACGCCTGGCATGGTACAACATAGAGCCGCTATTCACACGCCGCTCATCATCGCTTACGCCCTCACACATCAAGAATGACCTCGACCAGCTTTCAAACCATTATGTCCGAGAAGTGTACATCCGCGAGGTGTACCCAAACCGCGAGACGAACATGGGCGAAAGCAACACCCTGGACATTCTAAACCTGGCCTACTACCCAAGCGAGCGCGGTCCGTACAACCTTGATACAGACGTGGATGAGAATGCACGGCTGAACGACCCAAAGAAACGCTGGGGCGGCATGATGCGCAAGATAGACACGAGCGACTTCGAAACTAGCAACGTGCAATACATCGAGTTCTGGATGCTCGACCCCTTTATCTACACAAAAGACGACCGACGTTATGGCGGCGACTTCTACATCAACCTGGGTGATATCAGCGAGGATGTACTGAAAGACGGCAAGAAGTTCTACGAGAGCGGCATGCCCGTCAGCTCTGCCTCTACCTACACAGAAACTGCATGGGGACGTGTGCCCAGCGAGAAATCGGTGGTCTATTCCTTCTCGAACGAAAGTGGCGCACGCCAACGTCAAGACATCGGTCTGAACGGTCTGAACAACAAGGACGAACGCACCTTTGGCATCTATGCCGACTACCTGAACGCCATGAAGGGGAAGGTTACTGCCGCAGCCTATGACTCTATCTATGAGGACCCTGCAGGCGACGACTACCACTACTATCGCGGCAGTGACTTTGATGCTGCACACACCTCTATCTTGGACCGCTACAAACGCATTAACTCACCTCAAGGCAACTCACCGAACACCAGCGAATCGGGTGAAAGTTACTCAACCGCCTACAAGAGCCTTCCTGATGCAGAGGACGCGAACTCGGACTACACGATGAATGAGTACGAGAACTTCTTCGAGTATCACGTCAGTCTGCGCCCTGAAGACATGGTCGTGGGCAGGAACTTCATCGTCGATGCACGCGAAACCTCTGTGGGTCTGCGCAACGGCAAGAAAGAAAGCGCCACTTGGTATCAGTTCCGTATTCCTGTAGAGGAGTTCGAGAACAAAGAAGGCAATATCAGCGACTTTTCAAGCATCCGTTTCATGCGTATGTACATGACGGGCTTTGAAGAGCCTATCGTGGTACGTTTGGCCAACCTTGACCTCGTGGCTGGCGAATGGCGGAACTACACCCACACACTCTACACAGGCGAGAAACCCAGCGTAAGTGGCACTTTGGTTCCATCGGCCGTAAATATAGAGGAGAACAATGACAAAACTCCTGTCAACTATGTGTTGCCTCCTGGCATTACCCGCGTGCTTGACCCTTCACAGCCTCAACTCACTCAGGACAACGAGCAGGCATTGGCTCTGACGGTGGAGAATCTGGCCACCGGCGATGCAAGAGCCGTGTACAAAACCATGAACATGGACTTCCGCCACTACAAGCACCTGCAGATGTTTATACACGCCAACGCGCTGGAAGGTGACACAGAGCTGCAGGACAACCAGATGAGCATCTTTGTGCGTATGGGCAGCGACTACAAGAGCAACTACTACGAATACGAGATTCCGCTGAAGCTGACTCCTGCTGGACATTACGACACTTACAGCACACAAGGATGCAAAGCAGTATGGCCTGCAGAGAACATGCTCGACATAGACTTCTCACTCTTCACAGACCTGAAGCATAGCCGCAACAAAGACAGAGCTTCGGGCAAGGCAAGCTACACGGAACTGTACTACATCTATGACCAGGACAACCCCAACAACAAAATAAGCATCATCGGCAACCCATCGCTGGGCGAGATAAAGACCATGATGATTGGTGTGCGCAACAACGGACGCAAAACGGGCGGTGTGGAAGTGTGGGTGAACGAGCTCCGCATGCAAGACTACACAAACGACGGCGGTTGGGCCGCTCAAGGAAATTTGAACGTGCAGCTGTCCGACTTGGGATCGGTGAATGTGACTGGGCATGTGGAGACGGCGGGATTTGGCGGCTTAGAGGATGGTGTGAACCAGCGCAGGAATGACAACCTATATGAATGGAGCATCACCACTCAAATAGAGCTGGGCAAGTTCTTCCCCGAGAAGTGGAAGATGACTCTGCCTCTTTACTACTCCTACTCTTGGCAAAAGTTGTCGCCTAAGTACAATCCATTCGATACGGACATGCTACTGAAGGATGCCTTAAACGAGTGTGCCACATCGGCGGCACGCGACTCATTAAGCAGCTTGACGGAATCTGTGGTGAAGAACAAGAATTTCTCAATGAGCAACTGGCGTTCTGGTGTACAGAGCCGAAAGCCTATGCCGTATGACCCAGCCAACTTCTCCTTCAGCTACAGCTATAGCCAAAGATACAAAACCGGCGAAACCACCGTATATGAGAACGAAGAGAACTGGAAACTGAACCTGAGCTACAACTATACTCCCAAATATAAAGCATGGGAGCCGTTCAAAAACCTGAAGGGCAAGTCAAAGTGGCTGGACATTCTGAAGGCACAAAACCTCCAGTGGCTGCCACAGAACATCGCCTTCAATACAGATTTGACACGCAATTACTATGAGTTTCAGGAACGCGACATTGATGCCGGAACGAAGTTGCCCGTCACCTTCTCAGACCTTATCCTTTGGAACCGTGACCTGACCGTGAAGTGGGATATCTTTAAGGCTTTGAAGATGTCATGGACTTCATCTACTCACGCTGAAATAGAAGAGCCACATACTGTGGTAAACAAGCACCTCTATCCCGACGAGTATTCAGCATGGAAAGACTCTGTCATCAGAAGCCTGAAGTCATTCGGTCGCCCACTCACCTATCGAAGCACTTTCAATGGCTCATACCAAGTGCCACTGAACAAGATTCCTTTGCTCGACTGGATGACAGCCGATGCTACCTATAACGCGAACTACAACTGGACTCGAGGCACAGAGCTGGAGGATGGAACGTCCTTGGGAAACACCATAGGCACACAGCGCACCGTCAATATCAATGGAAAGATGAACCTGGAAACGCTGTACAAAAAATGGAAGTTTCTGGCTGATACAGAAAAGCGGTTCGCCAGCAACGGACGTAACAACAGCCGCAGCTCGCAAAACAACCGCAACACTACCGCCAAAAGTACAAAGACAAAGGACTCAAAAGACAAAAAGGCGGACAGTAAAAACGGGAAGGATGCTAAAGATGCTTCCAGCAAGGCAGACAGCAAAGAAAACGATGCCAACAAGAGCAGAAAGACCAAAGGCTTCACACAGGAAGTCGTGCTGAACGACTCGACTGGCATCGAAGTAAAACACGGGCAGAATTCCAAGCGTCTCATAGTACGAGCCACAACTAAGAGCGGAAAGACTTATAACCTCTCCTACAAGAAGATTGACGCCAATACCATCAAGGTGAAGAACCATGACACGATTCCCGTGAAGATATCGGTAGTAGCCAAAGCTCCACTGGAGAATGCCTCATGGTATAAGACTGCACAGATTGTGGCACGAGGACTGATGAGCGTACGTAACATCAGCATTTCCTACCGCAACACTTATGCGCTCACACTGCCTGGCTTCAGCACGGAGGTTGGTGACGCATTTGGCCAAAAGAATGTAAACGGCATGCTCTCTCCTGGCCTGGACTTTGCGTTTGGCGCTGTAGGCGACGGATACATCAAGAAGGCAGCCCGCAACGGATGGCTGATGCAAGACAATAGCAACATTACCACCCCTGCTACCACAGCTGCGATGGAGGATTTGCAATTGAGAGCGACACTTGAGCCTGTAAGAGACCTGAAAATAGATGTGAATGCCAGCAGAACGGTGAATAAGACCAAGCGCATTCAGTTCATGTATGACGGCATGCCAACCACTCAAAGCGGTAGCTTCTCCATGACGGTCATCTCCATCGGGTCGGCCTTCGAGTCAGGCGGCAGTATCAACAACAACTACCACTCAAGCCACTTCCAAAAGTTCCTCAATAATCTGCCTATCATCCAAAGGCGATTGGAAAAACGATATGCCTCTGCCACCTATCCAGCCATGGCCGGAGAGGAATGGGCCGGCAAGGCTTATAACCCAGAGAATGGGCATGTGGAACAATACTCCGCTGATGTCATGGTTCCAGCCTTCCTCACGGCTTATTGCGGCGGAAGTCCCGTATCCTCACCACTTGACATTTTCCCTGCATTGGCACGGATGATGCCGAACTGGAGCGTGAAGTATAGCGGCCTGACGAAGCTCTCACCATGGTTCGCCGACCACTTCAAAAGTTTCAACATCAATCACGCCTATAAGAGCATCTATTCTGTAGGCGCTTACAACTCATACTCGAACTTCATGGAGTATATGGGCGACTGGGGATTCATCAAAGATGTAACTACAGGCAACCCTATCCCCAGCTCCATGTACAACGTTTCAACCGTCAGCATCAACGAGTCGTTCTCACCCCTCATTGGCGTGGATATGGCGTTCAACAGCGGCATGACAGCTAAGATGGAATACCGGAAGACACGCACCTTGAACCTCTCCATGACGAGTGTGGCTCTGACAGAGAACTTCTCAAACGACATCGTGGTAGGCCTTGGTTACAAAATCAAAGACCTAAACCTCTTTGGCGCAAAGTCTATACAGAGCATTGAAGGCCGAAAGACAAAAGCTAAGGGAAAGAACTCGAAGGACAAGCAAGACACCAGCAGCCGCACGAGTGCACGTACCCGTGGAGTGAGCCATGATCTGAACATCCGCGCAGACTTCTCTTACCGTCTGCAGAACGCACTGAACCGCAACATTCAAACGGCTGTGACGACTGCCACGAACGGCTCTACCGCCTACAAGATTGCTATATCGGCAGACTATACCTTCAGCCGTCTGCTGACCCTTTCAGGATTCCTCGATTGGCAGAAAAACACCCCATTAGTGTCACAATCGTCATATCCTACTATAACTGCAGACTTCGGATTAAGCATGAAATTCTCTCTGACAAGATAACGGATGGCGCATAGCAAAAGGCATTACCGACCCACCCCACATGACACAATAAGGCAGAGTGAGCATCTTGCAAAATCTTTTTTGCCGTTTCATTTGCTACATAATTTGATTATCATTACCTTTGTGCCAATTCAACATCTCTCATCGTTCAAAACAACGTGCGCACCTATCACCAAGACCAAAAGGAAAAAGTGATGTCCCTCATCAGCACACACGATTGGGACGGACTGGCACACACACTACAAGGCCTCAGCAACATGGACTTGAGGCGCATGGAGCGTGTGATGAGAGAAGAAGTGCTGACGCAATTGCCCAATGATTTATTTTGGGAAACGCTCCTACACATTATTAAATATAAAAGAGCTGCTTTTATCACAAGTGTGGTAGCTGCTGAGCATCTAATCAAAGACCATACCATCAATTTCAGCACCGTCAACACACAGAAACTGTATGAGCATTTAGAAACAAACCACCCTGTCTCGCTAGTGAAACTATGCAATATGGTTATGCCAATGCTCCAAACAGAACAACAAGCTATTGACCTATTTACGACATTCCACATCGTGGACGAGGTTACAAGATTGGGCATTCTACTAAAGACTGATACACCCTTATCCTATTATCTAATCTTCAAAACACTCAAATTGATAGAAGATAAGGCTATTGCACGAAAATGCTGTATGGCATTAATCAAACGACAAGACGACCGAGCCTTCAATGCCGTATGTCTTACCAAAGCATACTTTGGCTTAGACGACTTGCCCGGCCGCTTCTCGCTCAAAATAGAACAATATGAATTAAGCCATATTGATCGGAATTATGAAACGTTTGTGCATGTGCTAGAAGGGAAAAGGCCTAAGATAAACTAAAATGGAAGCGCTAACGCTATACGAGCTGAACGGATTAGTACGCCAAACTTTGGAATTGACGTTGGACAACACCTATTGGGTGCAGGCTGAAATCAGCGAACTGCGCGTGAACCGCCATTGCTACATGGAATTAGTCCAGAAAGACAAATACGGAGGAGGCATGGTAGCAAAAGCACGTGCACAGGTGTGGGCAAACCGATGGGCCTTTTTGAAACCAATGTTTGAACAAACTACAGGGCAAACACTGTCCACCGGCATGCAGGTGCTCGTACAGGTAGAAGTAACATTTCACGAGCTATACGGCTTTTCTCTCAACATTACAGATATAGACCCGACCTATACTCTAGGAGATTTGGCACGAAGACGGCAAGAAATCTTACGACAGTTAGAAGAAGAAGGCATCAGCACCATGAATAAAGAGCTGCAACTTCCCCGCTTGCTACAACGCATTGCCGTCATATCTTCAGCCACAGCTGCAGGTTATGAAGATTTCCGCAATCAGCTGATTCACAACAAAAGAGAACTAGCCTTCAAAACCAAGCTTTATCAAGCAACCATGCAAGGTTACGATGTGGCTGACAGCATCATCTCTGCGCTTAACCGCATCGCTAAAGAGATAGACGAATGGGACGCGGTAGTCATTATCAGAGGAGGTGGCGCCACCTCCGATTTGCAAGGATTTGACTCATTAGAGCTTGCCGAGAACGTGGCCCAATTCCCACTCCCCATCATTACGGGAATAGGGCATGAACGAGACGATACCATCATTGATCTCATTGCTCATACACGCGTGAAGACCCCAACTGCTGCAGCAGAATGGCTTATCCACCACCAAGAGGAAGAATTGGATTTGCTGGAGAGTTTTGCTGCCCGATTGACAGAACAAACCCAACAACTACTCTATAGCGAAAACAATAGGCTTAAGTTACTAGCAGGAAAGGTTCCTCTACTCTACGCACAGGTTAAAGCACATGAAGATTTGAGACTCCATCGGCTTATGACATCTTTGTCAAATTGCTGTATACTATACCTTGAACAAGCTAAAGGAACAATAGAACGACATTATCAGAATCTCTGCCTCCATGCCCCTCTGCTCGTCCAAAATGAAAGGAACCGTATCCTTTTAAACGAAAGCAAGTTGCAGAGCGCAGAACCAAGCCGAATCCTTCGTTTAGGGTTCAGCATTGCACGCATAAACGGCAAAGCAATCAGAAACGCAAACGAGATAAAAGAAGGCGATGAAATAGAGACCATTTTAGCATCCGGTACATTCAAATCAACTATCACATGGACAAAAAAATGACATATGAACAGGCCATAAAGCGCCTAGAACAAATTGTAAAACAGATAGAAAGCGGAGAAACAGACATTGATTCGCTCACTGCAAATTTAAAGGAGGCAAAATGCCTTGTAGGATTCTGCAAAGAGAAGTTGACAAACGTGGAGACCGAGGTTAAGAAATGTCTCGATTTGTAAAAAAAACGTAATTTATTCCATACAAACTTGGCAGTCACGATTCTTTTTTATACCTTTGCAAGGAAATTTAGAGTCTATACGCATTATATTCAATGCATAAAGTGAGACACTAGTAACTCGAAGACAACGAGATAATTGGTAATAACTAACAATGGAGAAAACTCTTGTAATTTTAAAACCAGGTGCAGTGCAGCGCGCACTCGTAGGCGAAGTAACAGCCCGCTTTGAGCGCAAAGGACTGCGTTTGGCAGGTATGAAAATGATGCAGCTCACAGACGAGCTTCTCAATGAGCACTATGCCCATTTAGCCGAGAAGCCCTTCTTTCAGCGCATCAAGAACTCAATGATGGCATCTCCTGTTGTTTGCTGTTGTTACGAAGGTGTTGACGCTGTTGAAACCGTGCGCTCGATGACAGGCAGCACCAACTCAAGAAAGGCAGCCCCTGGAACTATCCGTGGGGACTTCGGCATGAGTTTCCAAGAGAACATTATCCACACCTCGGACTCGCCTGAAAATGCAATTATTGAGTTAAACCGCTTCTTCAAGCCTGAAGAAATCTTCGATTACACACCAGGAGTCTTCCAATACTTGTATGCCAATGATGAGTATTAACACAACCCATTTCACTATATCTAACTCTACTAAAACCCATAGAACCGTGATTATAAGCAACATTTCAAAAGCAATAGGAATTGTCCTCTTCTCAATGGTTTCACTGAGCAGCTTTGCGCAAGACGCCATTGCAAGGCAGGCACCATCCGACAGGCGACTGAAAGACATACGAAACGTCAAACTCAACAATACAGCAGCTCTTTCTGCTGACCTCAACAACCCCGCAGCCAACATCTATACCGATTGGACTGAAAACATTAGAAGTTGTAGCGGCGTTGTCCCCGCCAATTACAAAATAGACTTGAGAGGATTCTGTATGCCAACCCCTAGCAGAAAGGTCAACTCTCTATTCGGTCCACGTTGGGGACGCCAGCATGAAGGGCTTGATATCAAAGTCTATATTGGTGACACAATCCGTGCCGCATTCGATGGGAAGGTACGCATTTGCAAATACAATGGGCGTGGCTACGGCTACTACTTAGTACTGCGCCACCCAAATGGCTTGGAGACGCTCTATGGACACTTGAGCAAGCAACTCGTGAAGAAAGATCAAATCGTTCGTGCCGGAGAGCCTATTGGCTTAGGCGGAAACACAGGAAAATCCTCCGGTTCTCACCTCCATTTCGAGACACGTGTATTGGGACAGCCCATCAATCCCGCTTTGCTCTTCGACTTCGAGCACCAAGACGTGACAAGCGACTTTTATGTGATACGGAATGGCATTAGAAATGGAAGCCTCGCTGCACGTACCGCCAACCAGATGGAAGCCAACGAAAACCAGCACACAATGGCATCCGCCGCTAACACAAACGACAGAACTACAGACTCTTCAGAAGAAAGCGCTGAAACAAAGCAGAATGCGGTCAACAAGCAGTCTTCAAGAAAGAAAACAAACAATAAGGCTGTTTCATATTCCGTAAAGAAGGGCGATACACTCTTTTCCATTGCACGTCAACACGGCACAACCGTAGAAAAGCTCTGCCGTCTCAATGGCATTAAATCCACCTCTATCCTGCGCACAGGACAGACCATCAAGTGCTCATAAGCAGAGCCCACACATAGATTCAATATGCCACACAATAGTAGGCACCAAGTTTACTCTTGGTGCCTTTTTTGTATACGTACCCACATGGGAAACAAAAGAAAACGTAGTTTTTCTTTGTTTTGTGCGCACATAGTCGTAACTTTGCAGTTCATAAGCAGGATTATGGATACTCAGCAACAATTCAAGCAGGCCATGGCAGGATGTCGCGACATCTTCTGCAAGAAACTACACGATTATGGAGCCGCATGGCGCATCTTACGTCCGTCGTCGGTGACAGATCAGATATTCATCAAAGCCAACCGCATTCGTAGCCTTGAGACCAAAGGCATTTCATGGGTAGGTGAAGGTATCTATCCAGAATTTCAAGCCATTGTCAACTACGGCATTGTGGGGCTCATACAATTAGAGTTGGGTTATGCAGAAACTGAAGACATGGACGCTGAACATGCAATGGAATATTATGACAAGTATGCCCAAACAGCACTAGAACTGATGCTGCGCAAGAATCACGACTATGATGAAGCATGGCGTTCTATGCGTATCAGCAGTTACACCGACCTTATCCTCATGAAGCTGAACCGCACGAAACAGATTGAAGGCAACGATGGCCAGACGCTTATTTCAGAAGGCATCGATGCCAACTATCTTGACATGATCAATTATTCTGTTTTCGGCCTAATCAAATTAGCAGAACATTCCGAATCCGCAACCTCCCTTATAGAGAAAGATGACGCAGCAAACTAAAACGCTGGCCTTGACCGTTGCGGTAAATATTTGCCGCCTTCTGTTAGCCGCCACTTTCATCTTCAGCGGCCTCATCAAAGCAAACGACCCACTGGGGACGGTCTACAAACTACAGGACTATCTACTGGCTATAGCTTGGTTTCAACTGCCTGACACTTTCTTGCTCGGATGCGCTGTCATCCTCGCGTTCTTTGAATTCACTTTAGGCGTATATTCACTATTTGGCATATACAGGAAGGGGACTTCTCGCATTACCGTCGTATTCATGATACTGATGACACTTCTGACGGTTTACATTGCCATTGCAAATCCCGTATCCGACTGTGGCTGTTTCGGTGATGTCATTATCTTAAGCAATGCAGCAACCCTCATCAAAAACATAGTACTGTTAGCTGCCGCTATGTTCGTCTGCCGCTATTACCGACTTCAAAAGGACTTCCTCACGCCCAACCTCCAATGGCTCGTCATGTTCCTGTCGCTATGTACCATCATCGGCTATGCCATCTATTGCATCATTTGCCTACCTCTATTTGATTTTCGACCATACAAAGTGGGCACAAACTTGCAAGAAGTAGTGATGAACAATAATAAGCCGAGATTTGATATTGCAATCATCTACGAGAAAGATGGGCAGACACTTACTTTGACTGCAGAGGATGAAGATCCAGACTCCACATGGACTTACGTAGAGACACGCCGCATCCCTCATACGGGAACCGACTTAGCTGCATCTGACTTCTATGTTACCAATATGGAAGAAGAAGATATTACACCCAAAATTCTTCTCAATGAGGGCTACACCTTCTTGCTCATTATCCCCAATCTACGAAATGCGGATGAAGGCTGTATCGACAAGGTCAATGCCATCTACGAATATACGCAAGACAATCAATTGGGGTTCTACTGCCTCACGGCTTCTTCCGGGGCTCGCGACCAACGCTATTGGCGTGACCACACCGGTGCCGAATACAGCTTCTCGCTGGCTGAAGAGCGGATGCTGAAGACAGTAGTGCGTGGGCAGCCAGGCCTTGTGCTCCTTCATAATGGAGTTATCCTAAAGAAATGGAGCAACTACAACCTGCCTAAAGAAGAAGATTTGAAACAATTCCTCCAATGAGAGAGAGCAAGAGATAATGATAAGGAGGAAAGAAACAAAACAGAAAGAGAAAGAGAAACAAAATAACATATACGTTTAACTCAAAAAAAACTAAAACACTATGGCAAAGAAAATTGTTGCTGGAAACTGGAAGATGAACAAGAATCTCCAGGAAGGTAT
>AUXO014911634.1_pt1 | contig 17874 bp, 16 predicted proteins | sample 768731 | NCBI WGS metagenome assembly AUXO01 (sample SAMN02715735, study PRJNA202380) | gut metagenome | biome: sheep rumen | host: Ovis aries | place: New Zealand: Palmerston North
CCTTCTAATTCACTTGGCTTACCTAAAGGACCGACAAAGTCAGCAAGGCAATCACCTTCTTCAAACTGATTGAGTTCCAAAGTGGAAGCACCGACAACCTGGAAAATGATAGTGACAGTGCCCTTTTCTGGATCAGAACCAGCGATAGTAAACGGAAGACGTTCACCCTCATCAGTTGTTCTTAAAATGATGAACTGACCAGGCTGAGCCTTCTTGGCAACAAAAGGAGCTTCGACGACTATTCTGGTGATAGTCGGATTGAGGACGTCCTTTTTCACAATTTTAAACATAATATATCCTCCAATATATTCAATAAACTATTTTACAAATGACTGGAAGCGTTTTCCACATTTTTTTGTGCTTTCCGTTTTTTTTGAAATGGGATGCGCAATTGTTGCGCACTTCCGTTTTATAACGTTATTTTTGCGCACACAATATCAAGAGAAAAATTGCCAAACATTTTGATTAAATATTAATTTTATAATTGATATAATATACTTTAGGAGAAATACAATGGCTGTTAAACTTTTACTGGATTCAAACAAAATCTATCACAAAGTCTTTGAAGGTACCAAGCCTGGCTATGACGCCTTGCAGGTCGATACCTTTTTGGATATCGTCATCAAAGACTATGATGCTTTTGCCAGTTATGTTGTCACTACCGATCAGCAACTCTCTGAGATGCAAAACAAAGTGACCATGCTCAATGAACAGTTAAGCAAGGTGGAAGCTGAAAATGCCTCATTGAAGGCTAGACTCGGCGATGTTTCTTCTAATGAAGATGCCTCCTTAAGCAATCTTGAATTGCTTCGTCGCATCTCCAAATTGGAAAAAGCATTATCCAAAGCCGGTATCAATCCTAACACTATCGACAAATAAACATCCGACCTAGATGACTGCTGGTAACTTGTTATCAGAGGAAAGTCCATGCTCGCGCAATCTGTGATGGTTGCAGTGTCTGTGCCAGGCCAATCAATAAGCCTGGGCTGGGAGGAGTCCCAGACGGCAGAAGCAAACCTAAAGGAAACCATGGTGTTGCTTCTCTAAAGCTCCACAGTGACGAACCTATGAGAAATTGTAGGAATGAAACGTTGGAAAGCCCCGCAAGCGAGAAACCTAAATTTTGGTAAGGGAAGTCTGAATCGGGAAACGAACTGAGACGGACAGGTCATTGACCTAGATAAATTGTCATCCTCGACAAAACATGGCTTATAGGGTCGGAACTCTTAAAAAGGAAGGAAAGTATGAACCTACCAAACAAAATCACAACCATTCGTTTGTTTATGGCCGTTTTGATGATTGTCGTTTTCTCTTTGTCATACATTCCTAACGCCACCTCTACCTGGGCAAGCGACTTTGTCATCTTTGGATTCAATCTCGGCTTCAACTGGATTGACTTAGTGTGCTTTGTTATCTTCATCGTTGGCTCAATCACCGATGCCATTGATGGACATCTTGCCAGAAGCAGAAACTTAGTCACCAATCTCGGTAAATTCTTAGATCCTTTGGCGGATAAATTCCTCGTCGACTCCGCTTTTATTCTTCTTTCCACCAGATTAGATTGGTATGGCCATTATCAGGTCTTGCCTTTTTTTGCCATACTTTTCATCGGTCGTGATTTAGCGATGGATGGTTTAAGAAGCTTGGCTGCGAGACAAGGCAAGGTTCTTGCTGCAAATATCTGGGGCAAAGTAAAAACTGCCATTCAGATGGGTCTTATCCCTGTCTTATTCTTAAAAGGTTTCCCGTTCAGCCTCTTGAACTTCGGTTCTCTTGAGACATGGATGGCAAATAGATGGGAATACACCTACATTCTCACTAACATCCTGGTATGTGTTTCCTTATGTGTCTCCCTTTTATCCTTATTTATTTATGTGAAACAAAACATAACTGTTCTCAAGGAGGAGAATAAGTAATGGAATATAAGGATTTATTAGATGCTCTTATTAAAGAAAAACTGACTCTCTCCAGTATGGAATCCCTGACTGGTGGTTTATTTGCTAGCACATTTACTAGCCTTCCTGGTGCAAGTAATGTCTTCCATGGCGCTGCTGTTACCTATACTGATGCAGCAAAAAGAAGTTTCAACGTCCCTGCAAGTATCATATCTACCTATGGTGCCATTTCTAAAGAATGTGCCAAAGAGATGGCTAAGCAGGCAGCAAACTTCTATCAGAGCGATATCGCTGTTTCCTTTACTGGCAACGCCGGACCTGCTGAAAGTGAGAACAAACCAGTTGGTCTAGTCTATATCGGCATCAAGTTTTTAGAAACACTAGAAGTCTATGAACTTCATCTATCCGGTGAAAGAAACGATATTCGCAAACAATGTGTCGACTTCGCTTTTTCTACCCTCTTTGAAAAACTTCAGTAAATATTTGAACCAATCTTTTTAAAATCCGCCTTTAAAACGGCATATGTATAATGGAGGATAATTATCCATGGCAAAAAAAGCAGTTACTACAACGACAAGTCCTGTCGAAACAGAAAAAGATAGCGCCATCGAAGCTACCTTGAAAGAAATTCGCAATTACTACAACGACAAAGGCATCATCATGAAGATGGGTGAAAAACCCACTGTCGACGTTGGTGCGATTCCAACCGGTTCTATGCTGATCGATGCCGCTTTAGGTGTCGGCGGTTACCCCAAAGGCAGAATCATTGAAATCTATGGTCCTGAATCTTCTGGTAAGACTACATTAGCCTTAGAGGCCATCGCTGAAGTCCAGAAACTTGGTGGCCGTGCCGCCTATATCGATGCCGAACACGCCATCGATCCAGAATACGCCAAGCACTTAGGTGTCAACATCGCTGAACTCATCTTATCTCAGCCAGACTATGGTGAACAAGCGATGGAAATCGTCGATATGCTTGCCAAATCCAATGCCATCGACTTAATCATCGTCGACTCTGTTGCCGCCTTGATTCCTAAGGCTGAATTGGAAGGAACCTTTGAAGATTCCACCGTCGGTATGCAAGCTCGTTTGATGTCCAAGTCCTTAAGAAAACTTGCCGGTGTTCTCGACAAGAGCAATTGCACCGTCATCTTCATCAACCAGCTTCGTGAAAAAGTCGGTGTCATGTATGGCAATCCAGAAACAACCACTGGTGGTAGAGCCTTGAAGTTCTATTCCACCATCCGTATGGAAATCCGTCGTTCTGAAACCATCAAGCAGGGCGATAAAGCCTTAGGCAACATCGTCGCTGTCAAAGTCGTCAAGAACAAGGTTGCCCCACCGTATCGCAGCTGCAAGGTGGAACTCATGTTTGGTGAAGGTGTCTCTAAGGAGCACGAAGTTGCCCAGCTTGCTGTCGACTACTCCATCATTGAGAAGTCCGGTTCCTGGTTCTCCTATCAGGGCGAACGTTTAGGCCAGGGTATCACCTCCGTCTATGACTGGTTCAAGAACAATCCTGATATGCAAATCAAGATTGAAGAAGAAGTTCGTGCTAAACTCGCTGGCAAGCCTACTGAACCTGAAGCGGAATAATCAAAAACAAATCATAAAGGCGCAAATAGCGCCTTTTTATGTGCCAAATTCTATTTACCAACTTCTTCATCTCATCAGAGGTATCACATTTCTTCTACCAAGAAGCAGAAAAAGCTAGGATGATTCCTTCATGAAAATGGGAGAAATCGCTTTTAAAAAGGATATTTTAGGATTATAATTTTATAGATGCATAAAGTTTTACTCTCTTTATGTTTTATATATAAAAGATTCCCTGTTTAGAATTTTTGCCGTATATATTTCTACAATTTCCCCCATCTTTTTTCCACGAGTAGGTTCCCGTGGGGCACAGTGAACCCTATACGTACTGGACCCCAGAAAGGTAAATTTTATTATGGACACATTAAGTATTGTGTTTTTAGTGATTGCAATCATTGCAATCGTTGTTGCCGTCTTTGCTTTTGTTTGGCCAGTCTTAAAGAAGAACTCTGCCGAAAACAAGGCAAGCAAGATTGTCTCTGACGCCAACGTCAAGGCCGAACAGATTCTTGCCAATGCCAAGTTGGAAGGTAGAAGTGAAGTCGACCAGATGAGAAAGGTCGCTCAGGAAGATATCGACGAAAGAAAGAAAGTCGTCATCGCCAGCGAAACCAAACTCGATAACAGAGAAGCCGCTTTAGACAAACGTGAAGATGCCATCATCAGCCGTGAAGCTCAAATCGATGAGAAGAGAAACGAATATGAACAGCGTCTCCAGGCTCTCGATGTCAAAGACAAGGAACTTCAGTCCAAGATTGATTCTATCATCGTTGAACTTCAGAAAGTCGCCAACATGTCTTTAGAACAGGCCAAGGATGAACTCATGGCCAGAGTGGAAGAGAAGGAAGCCAAGCGCATCGCTCTCTTCAAAGAACAAATGGAAGAAGAAGCCCAGTCCCAGGCTGAAGATAAAGCCAAGACTCTTATGGCCTTAGCCATGGAGAAATATGCTCAGGATGTCACCTGCGAACGCAACTCCTCCGCCGTCGCTCTTCCAAGCGATGAAATGAAGGGTAGAATCATCGGTCGTGAAGGTAGAAACATCAAATCCATGGAACAGTTGTTCGGTGTCTCTCTCATCATCGATGATACACCAGAAACCTTGACTGTCTCCTGCTTCGATCCAATCAGAAGAGAAAAAGCCAAACTCACCTTGGAAGCCTTGATCAGAGATGGTCGTATCCAGCCAGGTAGAATTGAAGACTTATATCAGAAGATCTCTGATGAATTCGATGAATCCCTAAAGAGAATCGGTGAGCAGACCGTCTTCAAACTTGGGTTGCCACGTATCAACTCCGGTTTATTGATGTATATCGGTAGACTCAAATATCGTACTTCCTATGGTCAGAACGTTCTTGACCACTCCATCCAGGTCGCTTACTTATCCAGCGTCATGGCTTCTGAATTAGGCCTTGACCCAGTCTTAGCCAAGCGCGCTGGCTTACTCCACGATATCGGTAAATCCATCGATGCCGAACAGGAAGGTAGCCACGTCCAATTAGGTAGCATGTTAGCCAAGAAGTTCAATGAACCAGATGCTGTCATCAACGCCATTGAATCTCACCATGGTGATGTGCCAAAGAAATACCTTATCTCTGAACTTGTCACTGCTGCCGATACACTTTCTGCTGCCAGACCTGGTGCCAGAAGTGAAACCTTAGAAACCTATATCAAGCGTCTTGAACAGTTAGAAACCATCTGCAAATCCTTCGATGGTGTTCATTCTTCCTATGCCTTACAGTCCGGTAGAGATGTCCGCGTCATGGTCATCCCTGATAGAATCAGCGATGAAGACGCCAAAGTCATGGCCGTTCAGATTCGTGAAAAGATCGAATCCGAAATGCAGTATCCAGGACAGATCAAGGTCAGCGTCATCCGCGAGACCAGAGCTGTCGAAATCGCTAAGTAATTATGGCTGAATCACTAAGAGTTATCTTCTTTGGTGATATCGTCGGACCTTTAGGCAGAAAAGCAGTCAAGAAGTATCTCTCACTCCACAAACAACAAGATCATATCGATTTTGTCATCGCCAACGGAGAAAATACCACTCATGGACATGGCCTTTGCTATGACCACTACAAAGAACTTCTCTCTTATGGCATCGACGCCCTAACCAGTGGCAATCATTTCTTCAACAGCCCTGATGTCCACCGCCACTGTGATGATATGGTCAAGCAGGTTCGTCCTTATAACTTTGATAAGGATGCTCCCGGTGTTGGAACAAATCTCTTTACGACTCTTGATGGCACACCAATCCGTGTCACCAACCTCATGGGCAGAGTCTATATGAATGGAGTACAATCCAATCCTTTCTATGATTTAGATGAAATCATCAAGCAAGATGATGAAAAAGTCATTCATATCGTTGACTTCCACGCGGAAGCCACCGCGGAAAAAAGAGTCATGGGTGAATATGCCGATGGCAGAGTCACTGCTGTCTTTGGTACTCACACCCACGTCCAGACAAACGATCTGAAGTTGCTATCCAAAGGAACGCTCTTCCTAAGTGATGCAGGTATGAACGGCGCCTATTATTCCTCTTTAGGTGATGATTTAGCCTCCGCCATGAAGAGAACCATAACCGGTATGCCGGCAGCATTATCTGTTCCTAGAACAGGAAAAATGCTTGTCAACGGTGTCCAATTTGATATCGATAAAGAAACAAAACAAGTCATCGATTTCAAATTGATTAACGAAACTTACCAAGACGACCCTTCCTAAAAGGGTCGTTTTTCTTCTTGTATACAAACAACTTTTGACACTCAACAAGGTTTTATCAAGAAAAAATGTGCTTTAGACGACACTTTGAAAGAAATTTTCCGTTGTATGTAAGGCAAAATGTTATATAATAATAAATTAGAAAGAGGATTTTCTTTATGACTACATTAAAAGCTAGTGGAAACACTCAAATCCAGAAGTTAGCAGGTGCGATTGCCGGAAACATCCGTCAGGAAGGTGCTGTCCAGATCTCTTTGGTTGGCGCTTCTGCCTTAAACCAGGCCATCAAAGCTTGCATCGTTGCTCGCCGTTTCTTAAAGGATGATGAAACTCCATCTGACATCGCGATTCAGCCAGAATTCTTAATGCAGAACTTCTCTGAACCAGCTGCTCCAGAAGCCAGAGAAGTCACTACCATCATGCTTCACATCAAGAGAGCCGAGTTCGATCCAGCCAACGCTGTTTCTTCTGATGTCCCAAAGCACGAAGAAGTTGCTGAATAATTCATTTATCGTATGAAAGAACGCCGTCTTGTATCATTGCCTAATCTAAAAGAGGCTGCAAAAGGACGGGGTCTTGAATCATCTGTACGTTACGAAAAGGTTAATTTGAAACCTACGTCTTTCCTTGCCTCTTGGGGGCAGGGAAAGACTTTTTGTATCAAAACCTATGGTTGCCAAGCAAATGTTCGAGATTCTGAAATCATTCGCAGCATGCTTCTTGCCCTCGGTATGAAAGAGCAAGATGATTTTTTAGGTGCAAACTTTATTTTATTCAATACCTGTGCCGTCCGCGAGAACGCGGAAAATCATCTCTATGGTGAACTTGGTCGCGCCAAGAAACAGTTCGATATGAACAACGAGACCATCATTGCCATCTGCGGATGTGTCATGCAAGAGGAATTTGCGGTCAAACATGTCTTGAAACATTTCCCATTTGTCAGCCTTATCTTTGGTACCAACAATTTGGTGGAATTCTATCCGTTGCTTCAGGACTGCATCAAAAATGATCAGTTCGTTGTCGATGTCAGATCCAATTCTGACTTAGTACCTGAAGGCTTACCGGAAGACAAGACTGGTAGAGCATCTACCATCACCGCCTTTGTCAACATCATGTACGGCTGTGATAAGTTCTGTACGTATTGTATCGTCCCTTATACCAGAGGTAAGGAACGTTCTCGTAAGATGGAAGATATCATCGCAGAAGTCAAATGTCTCAAGGAACAAGGCTATAAACAAGTCACCTTGCTTGGTCAGAACGTCGATGCCTATGGCAAAGACTTTGGTGACGAATACGCCTTTGCTACCTTGCTTGAGGAAGTGGCCAAGACTGGCATTCCTCGTGTCAGATTTGTCACTCCATATCCAAGCGATTTCCGCACTCAGGTTTTCGATGTCATGGCCAAGTATGATAACATCATGCCTTACATGCATCTTCCAGTTCAGTCTGGCTCCAACTCTGTCTTAAAGCGTATGAACCGCCGTTATACAAGAGAACAGTATCTCGAGATTGTTCACGAGTTGAAGAAGAGATTACCAGATGTCTTCTTAAGCACGGATATCATCGTTGGTTTCCCTAATGAAACCGAAGAAGAATTCCAAGACACTCTTTCCTTAGTCAAAGAGGTTGGCTATGATTCCGCCTTTACCTTCATCTACTCTCCACGCCCTGGTACACCAGCGGCCAGAATGAAAGATGAGATGAGCGATGAAATCAAGCATAAGCACTTTGATGAACTGAAGAAGTTGATAGATGAATTATCCTCTAAGCGCGCAGAGACATATCCAGGCAAGATCGTAGAAGTCCTGTTTGAGAAAGTCTCGGATAAGGATGACACAAGAGTTTCTGGCTACGACCGTCACAATAAGCTTGTCCATGTCACTGGCGATGCTTCTCTTATCGGTCAGATCAGAAAGGTAAGAATCACGGAATCTCATACCTACTCCCTGATTGGAGAACTACTTGATGAATGAAATTGAAGAATTAACCCTTCAAGCCGAAAAACTTCTTTCTGACTTCAAGTCACTAGCTTGTGTCAAACGTTATAAAGAATTAAAGCGTGCAGTAGAAAGTGATGAGTATCTCATCAAGATTAAAACACAGAGAGAAAAGTTACAGTCTACCATCAAACTTCTATCCGGTCCAAAGCGCGATGAAGTGATGAAGGTGACAAAGGAATTACAGATTGAATACGACAATCATCCTTTAGTCATCAACTACCTTACCGCCAAAGAAGAAGTCCTCAAATTCATTGAACCATTAACAGAGACGAAACTTTAGTCGTCTCTGTTTTTTCTTTCGCAAATAAAGTTTATAATTAATACATACTTTATTTGAGGAACATCATTATGGCAGCTAAAAAAGAAAAAGAAACTGGTTATACCCCAATGGTTGAACAATACCTGAGCTTCAAAAAGCAATACGGTGATATCATTTTGTTCTTCCGCATCGGCGACTTCTATGAAATGTTTTTAGAAGACGCACAGATTTGCTCTCGTGAGCTTCAGCTTTTCTTGACCAAGAAAGCGGCGGGCAATGGTCAGTTCATCCCAATGTGTGGCGTTCCTCACCACGCTTATTTGCAATACGCCCAAAAGCTCATCGACCACGGATATAAGGTTGCCATCTGTGAACAGGTCGAAGACCCTAAACTCACCAAGAAGCTCGTCAAGAGAGATGTCATCCAGATCATCACTCCTGGCGCCAACCTCGATTTGACCAACAATGAGAACAACTTCATCGCCTCTCTTTACATGGATGTCCGCCAGGCCTTTTTATGCTACGCCGATATCTCTACTGGTGAAATGAAGGTAGTCTCTTTAGAGAACAACTATGCCAAGGTGGTCGAAAAGATGCTTTCTATCGACGTCAAGGAACTTGTCGTCCCGACAAACATCGACGCCAACCTTGTCGTCTACATCAAAGCCAATTCCAACATCTGCGTTTCCTATTACAACGACTCCACCACTTCGATTGAAACCGATGCTTTGTTTGGCGCCTTAAAAGATGAGCGCCAGATCGACGCTGCCAGCCGCTTATACAACTACCTCAAGAACATGGAGCGTAGAGATTTAACCTACTTCAAGCCAGCCGAAAACCTCATGGAACAGAAGTCCATGAAACTAGACTACTCTGCTCAAGCCAACATGGAATTGGTCAAGTCTCTTGACGGCAAGGCTTTTGGTACTCTTTATTGGTTATTAAACAAGACTAAGACTCCAATGGGTTCTCGTTATCTGAAAAGCCAGATCGTCTCCCCTTCTGCTTCCCAGGAAGAAATCAATCGCCGTTTAAATCTGACGGATTGTTTTGTAAAGCACTATTTAGAGAGAGAAACCCTGAGAACGGATTTAGAAGGCGTCTTTGATATGGAAAGACTCATCGCTCGTATGGGTTATGAAAACTGCAATGGTCACGATCTTCTTCAGTTGAAGCGTTCCTTACAGATTGTGCTTCTATCCGGTCCAAAGCGCGATGAAGTGATGAAGGTGACAAAGGAATTACAGATTGAATACGACAATCATCCTTTAGTCATCAACTACCTTACCGCCAAAGAAGAAGTCCTCAAATTCATTGAACCATTAACAGAGACGAAACTTTAGTCGTCTCTGTTTTTTCTTTCGCAAATAAAGTTTATAATTAATACATACTTTATTTGAGGAACATCATTATGGCAGCTAAAAAAGAAAAAGAAACTGGTTATACCCCAATGGTTGAACAATACCTGAGCTTCAAAAAGCAATACGGTGATATCATTTTGTTCTTCCGCATCGGCGACTTCTATGAAATGTTTTTAGAAGACGCACAGATTTGCTCTCGTGAGCTTCAGCTTTTCTTGACCAAGAAAGCGGCGGGCAATGGTCAGTTCATCCCAATGTGTGGCGTTCCTCACCACGCTTATTTGCAATACGCCCAAAAGCTCATCGACCACGGATATAAGGTTGCCATCTGTGAACAGGTCGAAGACCCTAAACTCACCAAGAAGCTCGTCAAGAGAGATGTCATCCAGATCATCACTCCTGGCGCCAACCTCGATTTGACCAACAATGAGAACAACTTCATCGCCTCTCTTTACATGGATGTCCGCCAGGCCTTTTTATGCTACGCCGATATCTCTACTGGTGAAATGAAGGTAGTCTCTTTAGAGAACAACTATGCCAAGGTGGTCGAAAAGATGCTTTCTATCGACGTCAAGGAACTTGTCGTCCCGACAAACATCGACGCCAACCTTGTCGTCTACATCAAAGCCAATTCCAACATCTGCGTTTCCTATTACAACGACTCCACCACTTCGATTGAAACCGATGCTTTGTTTGGCGCCTTAAAAGATGAGCGCCAGATCGACGCTGCCAGCCGCTTATACAACTACCTCAAGAACATGGAGCGTAGAGATTTAACCTACTTCAAGCCAGCCGAAAACCTCATGGAACAGAAGTCCATGAAACTAGACTACTCTGCTCAAGCCAACATGGAATTGGTCAAGTCTCTTGACGGCAAGGCTTTTGGTACTCTTTATTGGTTATTAAACAAGACTAAGACTCCAATGGGTTCTCGTTATCTGAAAAGCCAGATCGTCTCCCCTTCTGCTTCCCAGGAAGAAATCAATCGCCGTTTAAATCTGACGGATTGTTTTGTAAAGCACTATTTAGAGAGAGAAACCCTGAGAACGGATTTAGAAGGCGTCTTTGATATGGAAAGACTCATCGCTCGTATGGGTTATGAAAACTGCAATGGTCACGATCTTCTTCAGTTGAAGCGTTCCTTACAGATTGTTCCCGTCTTAAGACATCATCTTAGCCAGATTCAGGACACTCCGGAATTAAATGATATTGCCACAAGACTTGGCGACTATACTGAGTTAGTGGATTTATTGGAACGCGCCATTAGCGAAAACTGCCCCTTGACCATTATGGAAGGTGAAATCTTCAAGAAAGGTTTCAACGCTGAACTTGATGAACTGATCGACCTCACCAGCGATGCCAAGGATTGGATTGCCAAGCTGGAAGTCAGCGAAAGAGAAAGAACTGGCATTCAGAAACTCAAGGTCGGTTACACCTCCGTCTTTGGGTATTATATCGAAGTATCCAAATCCAACATCGATGCCGTCAAACCAGAATTTGGTTATATCCGCAAGCAGACCTTAACCACCGGTGAACGTTTTGTCACCCCTGAATTACAGGAAAAAGAAGCTCGTATCTTACGTGCCAAGGATGATAGAGCCTCGATGGAATATCGTTTGTTCAAGGAACTCAGAAAATACATTTCCCAATTCACCAGTCAGATTCAGGCCACCAGCGATGCCATCTCGGAACTAGATTACTTCCTCAACCTGGCTTTTGTCGCTAGTGAAAATAACTACACCAGACCAACCTTCAATGGAGAAAAACGAATTCACATCTTAGAAGCAAGACATCCAATCATTGAAAAGGCCGCTCCTGATAAAGTCTTCGTCTCTAATGACTATGAGATGGATAAAGACACCGAAGTCTTGATCATCACCGGTCCTAACATGGGTGGTAAGTCCACTTACATGAAGGAATTTGGTCTTCTTGTCATCATGGCTCAGATCGGTTCCTTTGTCTCTGCCAAAGAGTGCGACATCCCTGTCTTTGATTCCTTATACACCAGAATCGGTGCTTCGGATAACCTCATCAAAGGTCAATCCACCTTCATGACAGAAATGAGTGAAGTCGCCCAGGCATTAGATAGCGCCTCTAGCGATTCCTTGTTCCTATTTGATGAAATCGGTCGTGGTACTGCCACTTTTGATGGTATGGCTATTGCTCAGTCCATCATCGAACACATCGTCAAACACGTTCATGCCAAAACCTTCTTCTCGACCCACTATCATGAAATCACCACTCTCAGTGAGAAGATAGCCGCCGTCAAGAATATCCATTGTGAAGTCAGCGAAGAGGATGGCAAAGTCACCTTCCTTTACAAGATGAAGGAAGGAAGCATGGACCGTTCCTATGGTGTCAATGTTGCGAAACTTGCTGGTTTACCTGGTGAAATCATCAATCGCGCTGATGAACTTCTTTCTTCCCTTGAAGCCCAATCCGCTATCGATGAGGCCCAGGTGAAGAAGATTGTTCCCGTTGCGCAAAAGAAAGATGAATTAAGAGAAGAGTTAAAGCGTCTTGATCCAATGACCTTATCGCCATTAGATGCTTTGAACTATCTCATCGATTTGAAGAAGAGGGCGAAATAATGTCACAGATTGCATTGATGAAACCGGAACTGGCAAACCTGATTGCCGCCGGTGAAGTAATTGAACGTCCTAGTTCGGTCATCAAGGAGTTAGTGGAAAATTCCATCGATGCTCATGCCAAGAACATCTATGTCGGTGTCACCGATGCCGGTAGAGGTTCCATCATGGTCAAAGATGATGGAGATGGTATGGATAGATTTGATGCCAGAACCTGCTTTTTAAGACACGCTTCCAGCAAGATCAAGACCGAATATGATCTTTCTAGAATCCACACCCTTGGTTTCCGTGGTGAAGCCATTCCTTCTATTGCTGCTGTAAGCAAAGTGATTTTAACCACCACCTATAAGGATGAAACCATCGGTACTAGAGTAGAATCCAATCCTAACGAAGACTTGATTGTAGAAGATGCACCAAGTCGCAGAGGCACCATCTTTGAAGTGAAGAATCTCTTCTTCAACACTCCTGCTCGTCTCAAATATCTCAAAAGTACTAAAGTAGAAACCTATTCCATCATTGAAACAGTAGAACACCTTGCTTTAGGTTTTCCAAATATCTCCTTTTCCTTAGCCATCGATGGCAAGGAGATCTTCCGCACCAGTGGCAGAGGCGATTTGCTTGAAGCTATTCAGAAGATTTATGGCAACGTCATCGCCCAGGCCTTATACCCCATCAAAAAGGAAGGGGTGGCGTTTTCTTTTTCCGGTTATATTGGTAAACCTGAGATCAACTATTCCCGCAGAAAAGATATGCTCACCTTCTTAAATAACCGTTGTATCTACGATTATAAGATCAACAAAGCAATTGAAGATGCCTATAAGGACTATCTTCCACCACTTCGTTATCCATTCTGCATCATCGATCTAAGTATCGATTCCTCCCTGGTGGATGTCAACGTCCATCCGACCAAGAAGGAAGTCCGTATCTCCATGGAAGATGATATTGCCAGAGAGATTCGTGATGAAATCTTAAAGACTTTAGAAAGCAAGAAACCTATCTATTTTGCTTCTCAGGATAACAAGAGTGAAAAACTCATGGGCGATAACGATGAAGCCTTTGACATGTCTGACATCCAAGAACAGGATAGACTTCAGGAACAAGTCAATATGGACTATTCTTCCATCAAGCCATTAAAGAGTGAGACCTTCCCACGCTATGTTCAGGATAGTCTTCCTCTTGAACCGACTTATGAGCTTCGTTCTCCCCATGAAGCGACCAAACAAGAAGAACCTAAACCAACCCAGTCTTTTGAATCCTTCTTAAAAGAAAATCAGTTTGCCAAAGAAGAACCAAGAGAAATCCCAAGTGAAAAGAAACCTCAGGCTGAATACCAGGGAAATGACTACTATAACACCATCTTTGATAACGAAGGTCTTTCCTATAAGCTTCCCGAAATGCATCCGATTGGACAGGTCTTACAGACCTATATTCTTTGTGATGGTATTGATTGCTTCTATATTCTTGACCAACATGCAGCCGCTGAAAGAGTCAACTATGAAAAGACGCAGGCTCTCTTTGCTTCAATTCGCAGTCGAATTGTTCCACTTTTCCCAATCACCGTCGAATTGTCTCCAAAAGAAAAGAACAATTATGACGAAGAACATATCAATAGATTAAATTCCATCGGTATCATTACAGAAGAGTTTGGAGGAAATACCATCAAAGTGATGGAAATTCCATCCTTCCTCAGTGAGAAGAACGATGAAGAAGTCATTTTAGATTGTGTCCATTCCTGTCTGAATGATGAATCAAGTGATCCGTTAAGCCTTCTTCATTTAACCATTGCCAATATTGCCTGCAAGAAATCCATCAAAGCCAATCACAAGATGTCGTTATTGGAAATTGAGGCCCTGTTGAAGGATCTTGCCAAATGTAAGAATCCTGCCAACTGTCCTCATGGCAGACCAACCATCATCAAGATCAGCCGTGCTGATATAGAAAGAATGTTCAGGAGAACCGGATTTTGATTTACTGTATCTTAGGACAGACCGCCAGCGGAAAAACCAGCCTTGCCTTAAAACTGGCAAGAGAATTTTATGTGCCGATTATTTCTGCTGATGCCTATCAGTGCTATAAGATCATGCAGGTAGGAACCGATAAACCTTCCAAAGAAGAAATCCAGGGTATCGAGTATTACTTCTATGATGAATATGAACCAGATGAAGAAGTATCCGTCTATGATTTCCAACAGGAATGCCGTCCTATCATCGAACGCTATCTCAAAGAAAATAAAGATATCATCGTGGTTGGTGGTAACTTCCTTTATGTCAAAGCCTTGCTATTTAATTATGTCTTCCAGAAGGAAGATGAGAAAAGAAAGAGTCCTTATGAAGATATGCCTCTTGAAGAGATGCAGTCTTTATTAAAAGAAAGATCGCTAGAAACCTATCATTCCATCGATCATCAAAATCCTAGAAGAGTCATCCGCGCATTGATTCAGCTTGATGAAGGAACCAATCATCAAGACATCAAAAACCAAAACGATGGTAAGCCGATTTACCCTGTGAAATTCTTCCGTCTTGATGTCGACAAAGAAGAAGGGAACAAGAAAATTGATAAGAGAATCGACCAGATGGTAAAACAAGGCCTGATTGAAGAAGTCACTTCCTTATATCAGAAATATCCAGAGAATTCTCGCCCCTTTACCACCATCGGATATATTGAAATTATTCAAGCATTAAAGGCAAATCAACAAGTGGATAAAAGTGTAATTGACTTAATAAAGATCCACACCCATCAATACGCAAAAAAACAAAGAACCTTCCTTCGTCATCAATTCGAGGACATTCAGTCGGGCAGTAAAGACGAAATCTATAAAATACTCAAAAATGAGTTAGAAAAACGTTGATAAAATCGTCGCTTTAGATAACAATATAAATATTGAAAAGAGGATATTCACCATGGCTAAAGAATTTGACATCCGACCCGTTGCTAAGACTTTAGGATTAGACGAAGACAACCTCATCCAATACGGACACGACAAAGCAAAAATCGATCTCACCACTCTCCCCAAAGATTTGAAGAGAAAAGCAAAACTCATCATCTGTACGGCTATCACCCCTACCAAGGCTGGTGAAGGTAAAACCACAACTGCTATCGGTTTAGCAGATGGCTTAAGAGCCATCGGCGACAACTCCCTTGCCTGCTTAAGAGAACCATCACTTGGTCCTGTCTTTGGCGTCAAAGGCGGTGGCGCTGGCGGTGGAGAAGCTACCCTTTACCCCGAAGATGACATCAATCTTCATTTCACCGGCGACTTACATGCCATCACAAGTGCAAACAACCTCATCGCTGCTTTAATCGATAACGAATTATATCAGCAGTCTGAATTAGACGTCGATCCAGAACGCATCATCTTCCCACGTTGTATGGATATGAATGATCGTTCCTTAAGAGATATCATCACCTGTCTGAATGATAAGAAGGCTATTCCTCATCATTCTTCCTTTGTCATCACTGCTGCTAGTGAAGTCATGGCTATTTTCGCCCTGAGTAAGGATGAAGAAGATTTCCTCAACAGAATTGAAAATATCACTGTCGCCTACAACAAGAAAGGCGAACCAATCTTTGTCAGACAGTTGGAATGTAGAGAAGCGATCAGAAAACTCATGCACACCGCTTTACTTCCAAACCTCGTTCAGACCAAATATCATACTCCAGCTATCGTCCATGGCGGTCCATTTGCCAATATCGCCCATGGTACGAATACCATCATCGCCACTGATCTGGCCTTGAAATTATCCGATTATGTCATCACGGAAGGTGGCTTTGGTTCCGACTTAGGTATGGAGAAATATATGGATATCGTTTCTCCTCTTGGCAATTTCAGACCTGACCTTGTTGTCCTTGTCGCTTCTATCCGTGCTTTGAAGCTTCATGGCGGTGTCTTATTTGCTGATTTATCCAAAGAAAACCCTGATGCCGTCAAGGTCGGTTTAGCCAACCTTGCCCACCACATCAAGAATGTCAAGAACTTCAAAGTCCCAGTTGTTATTGGTATTAACCACTTCAAGGATGATACTGCAGCCGAACTCAAGGTTTTAACTGACTTCTTAGATCAGGAAGGTGTTGCCTATGCTCTTAACTCTTCCTACGCCGATGGTCCAGAAGGTGCCATCGCTTTAGCTAAGAAGGTCAAAGAAGTCTTAGCCAAGGAAGAAACACATTTCACTCCACTTGTGAACAACACCATGTCTGTCGAAGAGAAGATTGAAACGATTGCCAAGAAAGTCTATGGTGCCTCTAATGTGGAATATAGCGAAGGCATCTTAGATGAAATCAAAGCCTATAAGGATGCCGGTTATGGCAACTTCAACATCTGTATGTCCAAGGTTCCAAATTCCTTAAGCGATGATGCTCACTTGCTCAACGTTCCTGAAAATCACACCACTCACATCAAGAAATTAAGATTATTCACTGGCGCCCAATTCATTGTCCCACTCACTGGTGATGTCTTCACCATGCCTGGTCTTCCAAAGGTGCCGGCTTCCAAAAAGATGAATTAATATGACCATTTTATCCGGTAAAGAATTACGTCCACTTATCGCTAGTCAGATTGAAGAAGAGTTAAAGACGACCCATGTCAGTTTCTATCTCTTTTCCAACAAGGAAGATTTTCCTTCTCAGGCTTATCTTAGAGGTATCAAAAAGACTTTGGATAGTTTTCATGTGCCTTATACAGAAGGCTTTATCGACACTAGCCTTAGCAAAGAAGAAAACCTTGCTCGCTTTGAAAAAGAAAGTCAAGGTAAAAGCGTTCTGATGGCTCGTCCTTTGAAAGTCGATTACGAACATGACTTCCTTTCTTTGATCAAGACTCAATATGATCCTGATATGCTGACAGAAGTTAATCGTGGAAAACTCTTCGGTGGTGATTTAACCTATCTTACCGCCACCAGTCAGTCGGTTCGTCTCATCTTAAAGAATTATCATATCGATGTAGAAGGGAAAAGAGCACTTGTCCTTGGCCGTTCTACAGAAGTCGGTTATCCTTGTTTCCAGCTTCTTAACAAAATGAATGCAGCAGTTACCCTTGCTCATTCTAAAGTTGATTCTGCTACATTATCTAGTTATGTCAAGCAAGCTGATATCATCATTCTTGCCACTGGTAAACCAGGCTTAATTAAGAAAGAAGACTTAAATAAGGATGTAATCATCATCGATTGTGGATTTAATCCTAATGGTGGTGACCTCGGTTTTATTCCCAATGAAGGTGAAGTAAAAGCCTATACTCCTGTTCCAGGTGGGGTAGGTTCCCTTACTTCTTATTGTCTTCTTCTTAACGCCATCCATTTGATGAAATAACTATTAGGCTAAGATAACCACAAAGAGTTGTCCTAGCCTTTTTTGCCAAGAAAAAAATGATAAATCTTCTTCCTTTAAGAGCATATATTATAGGGAGGAAGTTATGTCTATTCATATCAGTCATCTATCTTTTGCCTATGGCAAAAACATCATTTT
>AUXO013761943.1_pt1 | contig 17869 bp, 12 predicted proteins | sample 768731 | NCBI WGS metagenome assembly AUXO01 (sample SAMN02715735, study PRJNA202380) | gut metagenome | biome: sheep rumen | host: Ovis aries | place: New Zealand: Palmerston North
TAGACAGAACGGATTATATTTAAGGGAGGTACTACTATGGCGGATTTTAATAATATAAATAATCAGGGAAGTTTTGAGAATTATGATTTGGGCGGCAGCTACGGGCAGGATTACTATTATCAGGAAGCGCAGGCCCCGTCCGAATCTCTGAGCACATACACCGCAAAGACATTTTTATGGATGTTTTTCGGGCTGATGGTCACATTTGCCATTTCGGCAGGTCTGGTGTATACCGGTACTGTTTATAATCTTATTACGGGGACCGGCACGATTGTCCTGATCGTTGTCCTGATTGCACAGCTCGCGGTCGTTGGAATCCTTTCCGGACTTGTCAGAAAACTGTCGGTAGGTGGGGCAAGAGCCTTGTTCCTTCTTTACGCAGCTTTGAACGGAGTTGCATTCTCCGTATACTTTGTCTATTTTAATGTTACCGTCATGGTGCTTGCCTTCGGGGCTACGGCGCTCCTCTTCGGAGGTATGGCGGCAGCCAGTCTGATCTTCAAGATGCAGCTGGATTCCATCAGACCGATCCTATTCGGCGGATTGATCATGATGATTCTTTTCGGAATACTCAGTTTCTTCATGAATCTCGGAATGCTCAATACACTGCTTTGCTATGTCGGAATTGCTCTCTTCATGGGCTATACCGCATATGACACGAGCAAGATCAAAGACAATTATTACTATTATTCGGGGACCGGCGATAGTGCGATGCTTGAAAAGGCTTCTGTCTTCTCGGCTCTGCAGCTGTATCTTGACTTTGTGAATCTTATGCTTTATATCATCCGTCTCTTCTCGAGAAGCAGCGGTAGCAGCAGCAGGAACTGATGACAGTCAGACCTGCCGGCTGATCCGGAGGGATGATACAAGCTGAGAGAGGACTTTTTTCTAAGAAAAAAAATACTAAAAGTTTTATAAAATAGTGCAAAAAAGAGGCGAAGGGTACCAAATATACCTTTTGCCTCTTTTTTATGGCTTGCAGGGAATTTGACACTGTTGTATTATAGTTGTGTTATAAAAATGTTAAACAGTTATTAAAATGTATTAAAGGAGTATTGTTAAATGTTCAGAAGCAACGGTCTAAAAAAACTTCTCTGCATGATAATTGTATTCTCACTCGTTTTTTCAGGAAGCGCTTTTTCTGCTTTCGCATTGGAGGAGAATGACAATGACATTATTCTTTCGGATGACTCCGCAACAGAAGAAGCGATCGCGGAGCTTGGCGATGAGAATTATATAATAGAAGGGGAGACAGACTTAATAACAGAAGAGACAGTATCTCCGATCAACGAGGAAGAAGAGGTCATTTCTGATGATCTGGAGATCGTTGATGAATTATCGACCGGAGACGAGGACACGGAACATGTCTCAGAGAGTGTAGATCAGGCAGAAGAAGATCTGTCGATGGTAGATTCACTGGAGGAAGGTCTGACGGACAGCAGCCTGACAGACAGCAGTCTCACCGACAGCAGTCTGACGGACAGCAGCCTGACAGACAGCAGCCTTACGGAGGAAACTCTGGTAGGTGCCAGCGACAATATTGAAGAGGGTCTGTATCTTATTCAGTCCGCGCTTGACACGAAGGCGTGTATTGGTATTGCCGGCAATTCGACAGCGAATCAGGCCAATGTAGAGCTTGTTTCCAAGACTGGCGGATATGGACAGTTCTTCTATATTAAAAAGACTTCCGACGGATATTATCAGTTCGTCAATTACTATACAGAAAAAGCGATCCATATTCCGGGCGGCGGTAAGGCTCCCGGAGCGAATGTCGTTCAGTATGCGCTGCGTGACCTGAATGCTCAGAAATGGAGCGTTAATTATGTATCCGGCAGCACGTATGTAACGATCCAGTCCGTTTCCTGCGGTCTTTTCCTTGACTGCGCAGGTGCAAAATCTGCTCCCGGAACAAACATTCAGCTCAACAAAAAAACGAATAATGTCAGGGAGGAAATGTGGAGACTTATTCCGGCATATGGAAAAGTTGCAGTAGAATCACGACTTATTGATGCAAAGATCTCAAAAGGGTATTATCATATTAATGTAAAGGGTCACACTAATTTAGCGGCTCATGTTTCGGGCGCTTCCACTGCTGCGGGTGCAAGCATTATGCTCAGGACACTCGGCGAGTCGTATTCTCAGGCTTTCGCGATCTATCCTCAGGGAGATGGTCTTTATAAGATAAAGAATATAAGATCAGAAAAGTATTTTGCGACTTCCAACGGATCGGGCGGAACATCGAATATAGTACAGAAGAATGCGTCATCCGGTGATGCCTCACAGCTTTGGTATATCCTGCAGGATCCGGAAAACGGACATATTGTTATTAAGCCTTCCAACGCAAAGCATGCAGTTATGACGGCCAGAAGCGTAAGCACGGGGAGTAATATTCTGAACGACACGTTCGTGAATGGCTCCAACCAGTTCTGGGCGTTTAAAAAGATATCTGTATTTGTAAAGAATGCGCAGTATAATACGTCACAGATGGTCTGCTATATTTCACCGGCATCAGCGCCGGTAAAGACTTTGGGCGTCAAAGGAGGAAGCTTTAATAACCTGGCGGACATACAGATCACTACAAGCAGCGACAGTAATGCTCATAAGTGGCGGGTGGTCCCCAACGGAGACGGCACATACAGAATACTGAATGTTAAGACCGGGAAAGCTCTTGATGTGTACGGTGCCAATTTTGTTGCCGGGGCAGATGTAAACCAGTATATGTCAAACGGTACAAATGCTCAGAGGTGGAGATTCCGCTATACCGGCAGTGAGGATGGAAGTATTTATATTATATCTGACGATGAGAATTATGTCCTGGATATCCAGGGAGGAATCTGCCGGAACGGCTCAGATATCTGCATCGCCAGAAAAGGAACAGCCGGCTCGCAGAGATTCCTCCTGCAGAAGACGACCGTAAATAAAAAAGCATCATGGGTCACAGAAGCGAACAACAAGAGATACTATTACAATTCTCTCGGACAGCTGTTCTATGGATGGCATAAAATCGGAGGAAGTATCTATTACTTCTTCAACAGGACTACCGGAGTCATGGCCCGCAATACAACGATTGACGGCTTTACGATTGATTCCGAAGGCGTAAGTAATAAGACAGATTTTGTTACGGCGACAGGCTCAAGAACGATTCGAGGTCTGCTGACCAATGCGGTCGCTCCGGCAGGAAGAGTCCTTTATATCTGGGGCGGAGGTCATGGAGGAGTAGATACCAGCAAGATCGGAATCCTTCCCGGCTGGACCTCTTTCTATAACTCCCATGTGAGCAGCTCCTATGACTATAACGGTTACCGCTGGCAGTACGGAATGGGACTGGATTGCTCGGGCTTTGTAGGATGGACCGTTTATAATACGCTGTTTACAAAAGATGATGTTATGGATATAGATAACACCTCTACAGGAATTGCTGCAGACTATATCAGCAGAGGCTGGTGCTATCATGCCGAAGGGTTCAAACCGGGAGATATCGTGAGCAGGAACGGACATGTATGGATCAGCATGGGAACATGTTCTGACGGTTCTGTTCTTATCATGCACTCTACACCGCAGGGCGTTCAGCTGAGCGGTACAGAAGGCAAGTCTCTGGAACTTGCTTCGAAGTATATGACAAGGATCAGCAAATCAACGGGTTGGCCGTTCCCGGTCAAGCAGTACGGCGCGGGATATCTCGCATATGTCGGGAAAGCAACCTGGAAAGTCGACGGCTCCGGCATTTTAACAGATCCTGAAGGACTTCAGAAAAAATCTGCAGAACAGGTCTGCAAAATCATCTTTGGTTATTGAGGAAGGGGATGTTGAAACTGTGAAAAAGAAATTTATTTCTGTAATGCTCCTGGCGGTCATGACGATCAGCCTGGGAGCATGCGGTGAGAAGGGGGAGGTTCCCAGATACGGTCTGGTGACAAATTCTGCCGGAATCGGAACAGACAGTGTGAATGCCGAGATCTGGTCTTCTATTCAGGATGCAGCAGGAACAGAGTATTCTTACAAATACTATACTGCTGAGGAAGATACGAAAAAGGGCATGGACGCACAGTTCGATGCGGCGGCTAAAGAAGGGACCGAACTTGTATTTGCCGACGGAAAGGATATGGAGACAGCTGTCTTCAGAGCACAGAGAGCCCATCATAAGATCCGGTATATTCTTGTTGACGGTGCTCCTCGTAAGAACGAGAGAGATAAAGAGCCGAGTTTCCGTGAGAATACAACTTCCATCGCATTCGCAACACAGGATGAAGGCTATATTGCCGGATATGGTGCAGTGCGGAACGGTTACAGAAATATAGGCTTTATCGCAGGCGGGGAAAATGATAAAACGGACCGCTACCTCAGTGGCTATCTTCAGGGGGCTGAACAGGCGGCCGCTGAGTTGAACCTGGGAAGCGGAGAAGTTAAGCTGACAGCCGTCATTGCCGAGAGCGACGAGCTCAGCCCGCTTCGTATGACAGATGCGCTCATACTCTATAAACAGGGAGCGGAAGTGATCTTCGCGGTCGGCAGCAATATCGCGACGGCCGTGGCTAAGGCATCACAGTCCACCTCCAAGCCGTTCATCGCCGGCGGAGTGGATATGAATAATGTCACGACGAGCTGTATCTTTTCAACAGTTTCTTTTTACAAGCAGGCTATAGATGCAGCCATCGATGACTTCGAGAGCGAAGAAGGCCTTCCGGGCGGTGAAGTTGTCTACTACGGAGCTGCGGACAAAGCCATAAAAATAGTCGCGGATTACACCAGACTTTCATCCTTCACTGAGACAGATTACAATAATATTGTTCGTCAGATCATGGAAGGCACGGTAACAGTCAGCGGAGAAAAAGTGACAGAGGGAACAGCGCATGTTCAGCTCAATCTGACAGCACCTCCCTCGGGGCTTGATGAGAGCGCTGCCGCAGCCGTATCAGGCGCGGTCTCCACGACGGAAAGCACTCCTGCCGCGAATACAGGTACTTCTGAAGCTACGGAAGAAAATACCGAGGGCGGAGAAGAAGAATATACAGAAGAAGAGTATACAGAGGAAGAGTATACCGAAGACGGCAATACGGAAGAAGAAAATAACGAAGAGGATACAGAAGAAGGGTACGACGAAGAGTATACTGAAGAAGAACAATAATAAGCCCAGTTTTTACTGTCTGTGTTCAAAAAGCATATAACAGCATACTGAACAGGAGGTATCACTATGAAAAAGTGGACCAGAGAGGAAAGATACCGAGTATTGAAAAGTCCGGATGAAATTCGTGATCTTCATGAACGGATCGTTAAATCCGATTATCGTCAGACCTATCATATTCAGTCTGTAACAGGTCTTCTGAATGATCCGAACGGATTTGTATGGCATGACGGCAAATGGCACCTCTTTTATCAGTGGTGTCCCTGGGGGGCAGTACATGGATTGAAGTACTGGTATCAGACCGTATCAAAGGACCTGGTGACATGGGAGAATGTAGGTGTATGCATTCGTCCGGATATGGAGATGGACAATGCCGGTGCTTACTCCGGATCAGCATTGCCGGGTAAGGATGCTTTGTGCTTATTCTATTCCGGAAACCGCAGAGATGAGAACTGGATCCGCGTCCCGAATACCTGTGTTCTGAAAATGTATGATGACGGAAGGATCTCTAAACTGCCATGGCCGATTTTCGGACCGAATCCGAATTATACCGAGCATCAGAGAGACCCGAAGATCATCTATCACAGTGAGCTGAAAAAGTATTTCATTATACTCGGTGCACAGACGAAAGATAAAAGAGGATGTGCCATTATCTATCGCTCCAATGAACTGATCGACGGATGGGAGTTCGCCGGAGAGTTGAAAGTTCCCGGTTTCGAGAACTTCGGAGATATGTGGGAGTGTCCCGCGATCGAGAGAATAGGAGAACATGATGTGCTCTTATTCTGCCCTCAGCACCTTTCCATTGAGGGACGGGGCGGAAATATTCATCATAACGGCTATCTTGTCGGAAAGATGGATTGGGAGACACTGACGTTCGAGCATGATAATTATTTCCATTTCCTTGATTTCGGATTTGATTCCTATGCCGCAGAGTGTGCCAATAATAACCCCACGGAGGGAAATGCTGTGCTGGTCGCGTGGATGGGTCTTCCGGATACCTCTTATCCGACGGACGAGGAGGAATGGTCAGGATGCCTGACGCTGCCGCGTGAGCTTGTCATGAGAGACAACCGTCTCATACAGAGGCCGCTTCCTGCGCTCAGTGCACTTCGTGACGGGAATGTCGAGCTTATAGACGGAAAGCTGCCGAGGGTCTGTGAAATTGAAATTTTCTGCAGCGGTGATGTGGAGCTGAAGCTTTTTGCACATGAGGACGGTTCCGGAGGATATGTGTTCCGATACGACGACCGTACGCAGACAGCATCCGTTGACAAGAGCGGAATGGAAAAACGGTATAATCAGAATTTCGGTGAAAAGATGGAAAGACCGCTGGCAAATCCGCTTACGCATCTGCGCATCTTTATCGACCGCAGCTCGGTGGAAATTTTCGCAAACGATGGGGACGGAGTTTTCTCATCCCGCATTTTCCCGGTGGACGGGGAAGATCGCCTTATCTTTGAGGGAAGCGGAAAGATGGAAATCTGGAAACTGCGGCCTGCGATCAAAGATGAGTTCGTCGTGTGATCAGGCCCTGTATCATATGAATCTTTAAAAGGCTGTCCAAGGGCAGCCTTTTTGTTATATTTACACATTTTTAAAGAACGCAAGTATGCACAACTTTGGACAATAGAGCAGTAGTTAAAGGCTATTCTGTGTGTTATAATAAATTGTTAATATAATGTTAAGAAAGAGGACATCTTTGTGGAAGTCTACTTGTTACAATTTCTAACAGTGGCAGGTGTTATCCTTGTCATGAATATGTTTGCGGGAATCGGTGTGTGCACACTGATCAAAAAAGATATGAGTCCCGCTATCTGTGAGCTGACCGGTGCTGCTCTGATCGGTACATACCTTCAGCTTATCATGGAACCACTGGTTCTTCTTCGCGCACCGTTTCATATCGCTGCCATATTTATTGCTGTGGGTTATGCGGTCTTTACCGTGATCGGAATCGTGTGTTTTGTCAGAATGGTGATCAGGAAAAAAGACATTGCGGAAAAGCCCGCCAGGGGCAATCTGATCATGGGAATCCTCCTCTATTCGGCTGTTATCGGGATAACACTATTCGTGATCTATAATTCTCTTGTTCTTCAGCATGTGGATGAGGATGATACGAGATTTGTCGTGAACGCGATGGATATGGTCGAAAACAATACCCTGTTCCTTACCAATCCCGCCAACGGACGTATTATCGACGGCTGGTACGGAGAACTTCTCAAGGATGTTGTATCTCCCTATTCGGTATTCCCCGCTGCTGTTGCCTATTTTACAGGGATGAAAGCAGTGACGGTCTTTCACTCCATTATGCCCATGATCATTCTTGTAATAATCTCCTGTCTTTATTACGAGTTGGCGGACCGATTCTTCCCGAGACGCAGGGATTATAAGAGTCTGTTCGTAATATTTGTCTGGATCGTTAATATATTCGGTTATTACTCAGTCTATGGGCAGGAGACTTTTATGATGACCAGGTTGTGGCAGGGCAAGTCCATTGTCGCGGCAGTCGGTATTCCGGCAGTCATCATGCTCCTTCTGGATGTCTATAATGAACCGTATCGGAAAACTACATACATTTTACTTGCCATGCTAAATACGAGTATGTGTTTTTTCTCCGGAATGGGCATCATTCTTATGGCGATCATGACAGGCTGTTATGCTGCAGTATATGCCGCCTCGAAGAAAGATCTCAGAATCCTTTTTTATCTGGGGCTTTCCTGTCTCCCTAATATTATATGCTATGTTATTCATCTGGGCCTGAAGCACTGGGTTCTCCGATAGGACGAATTATGATATTTGACGATTTTAAGAAAGTTTATGAACTGGCAGTAGCCTATATAGGGAACGGACGTTACTTTGCGTTTGCAGTCGCATCCCTTCTGTTTCTTTTTGTCACATCGAAAAAAATCAGACCGCGCCTGATATATCCCACCATGCTCCTGATCCTGGTCATAGGGACACCATGGCTGTATCATTATGTCTTTAACCGTGATGCTTACTGGAGAACATTTTGGATGTTCCCCATGACTATTTTTATTGCGGTCTTCTGTGTGAGACTGATACAGGCATGTCAGACGATACCTGAGCGGATCGGGATGACGGTCATTTTGGTCCTTGTTCTGGTCTTCATGGGGACAAATATGTACACGGCCGAGAGGACGAAACCGAACGGCGAGAAAGAGAGGATCCTCACAAAGGCGACCAACCCTGAAAAGGTGTCGAAAGGGGCGAAGGAAGTCGCAGATCTCCTCCTTTCAATTGAAGAAGAGCCGAAAGCGATCACTCGAAAAAAATATGTATATGAGCTGCGTCAGTATTCCTCTAAAATAAAATTGTTTTACGGAAGAGATATTGATGGCTTTATTATAGGTCCGGTCAATAAAGGCTGGAGAGTCGAAGTCCATAAAAATCTGGAAAGCAGTTCCCCGAATTATAATCGGGTCCTTCAGATCGCGGATAAGTCGGGGTATAATTTTCTGATTACTTCCTCACAATACAGGATCAATGATACTCTGCTCGACAGATACGGATATCGCGAAATTGCCATTCTGGATGGCAGCGCGGTTTATTATAAGGAGGTCACATTCGCTGAGCTGCAGGCGGAGGCTGAGGCAGGCGCTGAACAGTCAGATGAATCTTTGACCGGATCCGTTGCGGACAATTCAGAAGAACCGATACCGGATACTTCAGAAAGTATTTCGGCCGATGCTTCAGAAAGTATTCCGGCCGATGCTTCAGAAGAAACAATACAGGACAGCAGCGTAACGGAAAGCGTATCCGGGGATTCAGAAGACTCTTCCGATTCCGAGCAAGCCGGCGGGGTGGAGATCCTGCAGGAGTTCGCGGCACAATCCTGACATTTTACACAGCAGTATCGGTAATGAACATATGAAAGGGTACGAAGATCAAGAAAGAGGAATATTGTCATGAAAAGCAATTCTGGCAATGACCTCTTTCCTTTTTCATAGCGGGGAGAAAAATGGTTTTATACGTAGTTGTGCCTTGTTATAACGAGGAGGAAGTCCTTCCGGAAACTACCCGTAGGCTTCGCCTCAAAATGAATGGCTTTATTGAGAGCGGGAAAATATCCCCAGACAGCAGGGTCTTACTGGTGAATGACGGAAGCGCAGACAACACCTGGAATCTTATTCGGAAAATCCATTCGGAAGATCCTTTATTTCAGGGACTCTCTCTGTCACGGAACCGGGGACACCAGAATGCGCTCCTGGCAGGTCTTATGACAGCCAAAGACAGATGTGACGGGTGCATCAGCATGGATGCCGATCTTCAGGATGATATCAATGCGATGGACGGTATGATAGACAAGTACTATGAAGGGTGCGATATTGTCTATGGAGTAAGGAACCGCAGAGAGACAGATACTTTCTTTAAGAGGAATACTGCTCTTATGTTTTATCGGCTCATGAGCATGATGGGCGTACAGATGGTACCGAATCATGCGGATTACAGATTTATGAGCCGAAGAGCACTGAACGGTCTGGCCGAATTCAGGGAAGTGAATCTTTTCCTTAGGGGAATTGTACCCATGATCGGATATAAGACGGGTGAAGTCTACTATGACCGTGCGGAGAGGTTCGCGGGAGAGAGCAAATACCCTCTGCGGAAGATGCTGGCTTTTGCCATGGACGGCATTACATCCCTCTCAGTCGTTCCGATCAGAATGATTACCGCTCTGGGAACAGGGGTATTTCTTATAAGTATGCTGTTCTTAATATGGGGTATCGTACAGCGCCTGAGAGGTGCGACGGTACCGGGTTGGAGTTCTATTATCGTGTCTGTCTGGGCAATAGGCGGACTTATTCTGCTTTCACTGGGAGTTTTGGGGGAATATATAGGCAGAATATATCTTGAGACGAAGGGAAGACCTCGTTTTATGATAGATGAGTATCTGTCTGACGAGGAAAAAGTGTGATTTAAAAGGGAAGGAAGGGGAAGGACATGAACTCTGAGTATAATTTTGAGAGGACGGTCGATCTTATCAGTTTTTTAAAGGCGGCCTTTAAAAACTGGAGGCAGATGTTGATTCTCGGCTTCATATGTGCATTGCTTCTGGGTATGGTGCCGGTGTATGAGTACAAAACGGAAAAGAGCAAAAAATCTTCTCAGACATCCACAGAGGAGGCTGAAGACAGCGGTAAGTATATAACCTCAGAGGAGTATAATGCTTCTCTTAGTGATTTCGAGCAGAAGTTGTTCAGCAAAAAACAGTATCTGATTAATTCTATTCTTATGAAGATCGACCCTTTCGACGAGGTAAGGGCAAGGAAATATCTGTATATAGATCTGATTTTGGAGGAAGAGGATCTTGAAGAACTGAACGGGATAGAGGATATGCTCGATGTTGCCGCTGCAAGCTCCGGTTCTTCTGATAATGATAACACGGAAACATCCGCTGAACCTGATAACGGGTCGGAAAGCGATGGCGGTTCAAACGCAAAGATCCAGTACCTCCTGTCTCGAGTAATAAGTGATTACGACTATTTTATAAGGACACGCATCGACTGGACCGAGCTGGCTGAAAAAACGGGGATCGAAGGGAAGTACCTCAGAGAATGTGTGATCATCGATGCCGCGGCAGACAAAGCCAAAATTACCATCTGTGTAAAACATTATGATGCGGACGAGGCTGAAGAAATCGCGAACTATGTCGTTGAAAAAGTACTGGAAGAGCAGGAAGCCGTTAAAGAAAGGTTTTCGAATCATGATATTATTGTTCAGGATGGCGGTCTCGAAGTTGCTTATGACACCAGCTTGAAAAATTATCAGGAGAACTTCGTGAGCGAGCTTGCGACGACGCAGACCCGTTATGACAATTTTAAATCCGCGAAATCTGATTTTGTCTATAATGCTCCGAGCAGCACGAAGCTGAATAAGAAAGCAATCCTTCGGAATCTGGTCGTTGGTTTTGTCGGCGGATGTTTAATCATATTTGCCATCAGTGCTGTTATGGTGTTTGCCGGAGGCAAGGTCATCAGCGCGAAGGAGCTGTCCTTATCTTATGATCTGAAGCCGCTCGCGTCTCTGACATCGACCGGAAAGAAAAAGGCGGCGGCATTTGTTGATACCTGGATCGAGAATATCGGTCTGGGAGGTGATAAGAAGCTGTCAGAGGATGAACGATATAAAAAGGCCGCTCAGATGGCAGAACTCTATGCACTTGATGCTGAAAAACTGACTCTGACGGGAGATGTAACCATCGATGAACTGCAGACGGTGAAAGAAAAGCTCCAGTCAAATCTCTCGAATATTGAACTGGTCTGCTGTGATACGCTCCTCGGACATACATCGGAGCTTCGCGAGAGCAACGGGGTCATTCTTGTTGAGAAGAAGAACAGCTCGAGGGTGAGCGAGATTGAGACGGATATCGGGATCATCGCGGAAATGAAGATGCCGATCATCGGTGTTATCCTTCTGTAATCATTGAAAAATGCATACCCTGTATGATTACGACTGTGAGGTCATGATCAGATGGGAAGTTTGAGTCAGGGAGAGTACAGAGAATGATCCAGTCACTGAAAAAGAAAACCGGCCGTGTGATGAGGAGTCTTCGATACCTCAAGCGCATGCAGGCAGGAAGCATGGCTCCCATTCATATCTCCGGAGATAAAGTGAAGGAGAGAAGGGATTATTACGATACGGTCGTTCAGAAATTCGTGCAGGAGATGAAAGCCTGCCGGGAAACAGATACGTTCGAATTTCCGCAGAATGAAATCTTTTCGGGCTATGATATCCTGAGCTTCAACGGTGACCGCATGGGAAAAGTCTTCGCGAAAGACGGGGAAATATATCGCGGAATATACAGGGAAAGCTGTGATGATTTCAAGCAAATGTGGAAGACCGGACTTCTCCAGGTCCTTTCCCGTCACGGCTTTATTCCGGAGACCGTGATCTCAGGTTACTATACGGATGAATACCCGATCATCCTGAGACATGGCACTGTGGATATGAATGCCTCAAAGCTATGGTCTTATAATATGCTCGTTGCGGCTTCCATTCGGATCAGCCTGATCAATACGATTGCGAGACAGGTGGGTTTTACCCTTCATGACGGGCATATGAATAATGTTACATTCTACCTTGGCGAACCCGTCTTTACGGATATCGGTTCTTTTGTGAAAGACCGGGGACAGATAACGGTATGTAATAAGGAAATTGTATTTACAGGCTGTTATCGATGCGTGTTCCAGCTTCTCGGAAACTTTATGCTTTCCCGAAGCCAGCCTTATGATGAAGCCAATAACATGATCTGGATCACGCCCAGATATTATGATGACCTGACGGAAGAGTACAGACTGGCTCTTTCAAAGTTCCGATCCTATCACAGGTTCAGAAGCTCCCCGGCAGTGAACAGAATCATTCACAGGATCTTTGACTGCTGGGATGTCAGACCGGAGTATCTGGAAGCGCTTTTCAGGCTCAGGACCGATATCGGTACGAACGCCTATGAGGAAGATGTGCGCCGTATAACAGAGGCGGTAGAGGAAGCCGGCATAGATGCTCGTTCCGCAGTCGATGTCGGCGGCACGAAAGGCAGGATGTCGGAGCAACTTTATAAAAAGTATAAAATGAAAGTGACTGACTGTGAGACAGATGATTTTTCTTGTGACATGTCAGTTGCGTTCTTTGACCGCGAAAAAATACCCGGCAATGTATATGCCTTTCATTATCTTTACGGCTGTGATCCCGATTCAAGAAAAAGCGTGCGTGCCGAACTGGTGACATGTGCGGATATTACGCATAATGTTTTTTCCGTGCAGCAGTACCGCATAGATTCTCTGATCAACTCTCTGCGCAAGATGACAGATAAGTATGTTGTTGTGACCTATTATCCGTTCAGAACAGTCCCGGAAAGATATATCCCCAGGGTGGATGAGCAGGGAGAAGAGGACATTGCGTACTTTACAGACACGTTCAGTTTATTTTTTGAGCCGCTTCTGAAAAAAGAATTCGGCGATTCCACCGGAACCGCTGCGGAAAAGGAAAATTATTGTCTGCTTCTTGCAGGCCGGGTCAGATAATGTCTAATAAATTACTTGAAAAATATCATAAAATACCGGCACCGGTAAAAGCATCGCTCTGGTTCACGATCTGCAACATTATACAGAAAGGAATCTCCCTTCTGTCCATGCCGATTTTCACGCGTCTTCTGACGACAGCTCAGTACGGTGAATATACGAACTACCAGGCATGGTATCAGATCATATCCATTTTTGCGACACTGAATCTCTATTACGGCGTCTTCAATAATGGTATGACCAAGTATCCGGAAGACCGGGACCGTTTTACCTCCAGTATGACGGGACTGACGACAGTCCTGACCGCAGCGCTTTTTGTTGTCTACATTATAGCGCCTTCCTTCTGGAATGAGGTTTTAGACCTGTCGTCCCTTTATGTATTTGCCATGTTCATAGAACTCTTCTTTGTCCCTGCTTTCAACTTCTGGGCAGCCAAGGAGAGATATGATTATAAATACAGGAAGCTGGTCGTTGTCACCCTGATCATGGCGTTCGGCAGTCCGATCCTGGGTGTGCTTACAGTACTGAATACAGAGTACAAGGCGGAGGCCAGAGTGCTCTCCTATGTATTCGTTCAGGTCTGTATAGGTCTTTTCTTCTACATTTATAACATGGTCAGGGGGAAGACATTTTATGTCCGGGAATACTGGAGATTCGCTCTTGTCTTTAACATTCCGCTCATACCGCATTATCTGTCCAGTCAGATCCTGAATCAGGCGGACCGCATTATGATCGCCAATATGATCGGAAAAGGGGAGGCGGCTATATATGCCGTGGCATACAATGTCGGCACGATCATGCAGATCGTCATTACTGCCATAAATAACTCGTTCACGCCTTATATGTACAAGAGTATTAAGAGCCGTGAATATGAGGGTATCTACAGGAATTCAAGGATCATCCTTTCTCTTGTCGGTTTTGCCTGCATAGGAGCCATGGCTCTGGGACCGGAAATCATCAGGATTTTTGCTTCCAGGGACTATTACGACGCTATATGGGTCATTCCGCCGGTAGCGTGTGCCATCTATTTTAAGTTTTTGTACCCGCTGTTCAGCACAGTGGAGTTTTACTACGAAAAGACGGGATTTGTCATGATCGCTTCCTGTCTGGGCGCTGTGGCGAACATTATACTGAACTATATATTTATTAAGATCTACGGATATTATGCAGCCGGCTATACAACATTGTTCTGCTATATACTGTATTCCTTTGCCCATTATTTCTTTCAGAGGAAGGTCGCTGCAGAACACGAGATCCAGAGCGCGTTGTTCGATATGAGGTATATTCTCCTGTTTTCGGCGTTCATGCTGGCAGCTATGGTCTTTATGCTTTTCCTGTATCCGTACAGGATCTTAAGGTATCTTGTGTGTGCTGCGGCACTTGCGGTATTTGCCGCACTATTTAAGAAGAACAGACATCTGTTCAGGAAAAAGAAGCAGTAATTTTACGAAGAAGGGGACAGGATGGGGAAGAAAATCAGACTCAATATCACGGTGGAGGAGATTGCTTTTCTGATAATGTGGATGGTATTTTTTGTGCCGCCCGCTTTTCATCGCATCTCATCAGTACTTTCACATGCGGCGACTCTGGCCGGATACGGAGCTTTCCTGCTCATGTTCCTGTTCAAGAGAAAAGAGTTTCCGGTAAAAGAAGATGTAATGTATGTTTTTGCATTCCTTCTCTATTGTAATATCATTGTCCTGTTTAAAACACCCGGCGAATTTCCGGTCTACCTGAGAAGATATATGATTCCGGCGGTCGAGAGCATTTTTCTGGTCCGGTGGTCCCTCGGGGGAAGAAAAACGGGGCTGAGAGTGCTGTATGGAGTGACTGCATTTTATATAACAGCCAATTTTCTGTCAATAATACTATTCAGGGAAGGGATGTTCCGATCCACCGCCGGCTCTTCGGTCGAGCGTGCTCAGTGGCTTTTCGGATCGAAGAATAATATTCCGCTGTACATGATCCTGTTCATAACGATTGCGGTCTATTATTATTACACTGTATGCAGAACGAGGATGTTTTACGTGCTTGCTCTGATGGGCGCTTTCAGTGTTCTGATGAGCGGCGCGGACGGACTGGAATTTCTCGGAGGGTCCAGCACAGGTATCGTTGCATATTTTGCGGTCCTTATGATGATAGCCTATTATCTGCACACAAGCCGGACCGGCAGAGCCGCACTCGGTGTAAAGAGTGTTTTTATAGTGACTCTGATCATGAACCTGATTCTTCTGACCGGGCAGAGTATACCTGGTATGGAGGATCTGATCGTTAACGTATTTCATAAAAATGTCACATTCAGCGGAAGAACGACCATATGGGCTGCGAATCTCAGAGCAGTCGGTGAGCATCTGCTTCTGGGGCACGGTGAAAAAGGCATTATGGCTCATGTCCTGCTTAAAGGAGAGTGGGTAAATACGGACTATACTTACAATTTTGTCCTGAAATTGCTTATGAACTACGGAATAATCGGACTGGGGCTTTTTATCTGGATGATATTGAAGATCACACGCGGAAATGAGACCGGTGACAGACTTCTGTTCTCAGGTTTTATCGGGCTTCTGATCATCGGACTTATGAACGAGATCGAGATGCAGTGGCTCATGCTTTTTCCGATCATGCTGACAATGTACGAACATCCGCTCGCTGTATGCAGCCGTTCGAAGAAAGGCAGGATAAAGCCTGAAAGAAGTCTCGGGCTCCAGATCAGATTCTGATGTACAGGCCATCAAAAAATAAATGCAACATAAATGAGGAGTTTTTTAATATGTGCAAAATTTCAGTTATTACACCTGTATATAAAGTGGAGGATTATCTCAGAAAATGCATAGACAGCATTCTGAATCAGACGTTTACGGACTATGAGCTTTTCATAGTTGATGACGGGTCTCCTGATTCCTGCGGCATGATAGCGGATGAATATGAGAAAGCAGACCCCAGAGTACATGTCATTCATAAGGAAAACGGCGGAGCTCCGAGTGCGCGCAATGCCGGTATTGAGAAAGCAACCGGGGAGTACTTCTATTTTCCTGACTCCGATGACTGGCTTGAGCCCGATTATCTTGAGAATCTGTATGATCTCGCAGTGCGGACAGATGCCCAGCTGGTCGTATCCGGGTATACGATGGAATACTATGAGAACAATAACAGTCAGTCCTACACTGTCAGCGTTCCGGAACAGAACTACAGCGATCAGACGCTGGTCCGCAATAATCTGCATCATTATTTCGACAATATGATGATGGCCGTTCCGTGGAATAAACTGTACAGAGCAGATTATATAAGAGAGAATGGTCTTCGATTCCCTGAAACGAAATGGGATGATCTCCACTTCAATATGGAAGTGATCATGGATATCGAACGGGTAGCGATCAGCTCCTGTGCCGGATATCATTTCTTCCGCTCAAGGCCCGGTTCCGAGACGACTTCTGTATTTGACGAGATGCTGTATGAAAAGAGAAAAGCTCAGTTCCGTCACATCATGAAAGTGTACAGGCACTGGGATGTACGCGATCCGGAAATCGTGTCTGTTATCTATGGATACTATGCAGCGCGTCTGGTACAGTGTGCTCAGGAGATTGCCATCAGTTCCAACGATGACAAGGGAGAGCAGATTCGTGAGATTCTTGATGATAAGCTTTCGCAGCGGGCTTTTCGGCATGGAAAGATTGAATCAGGCATACTGAGGATAGCGGCCTTCCCGATGCGCTACGGAGATATTAAGGGAACTATCCTCATGGGGAAGACCATCGGATTTGTAAAGAAACATTATTCGTCCTGGTTCTATAAATTGAAATCACGCTCAGTGAATAAAGCGAAGTCCCTGTAAAATGAAAAAATAAAGAAGGATGCCGCATCAGACAATGACGCCACTATATATAGCAGGTATTCACCGATAACGTCTGCTATATATAGTGGCGTCAAAATCTTAACGTGACAGTCCTTTCTTTTTCCGGCGCCTTGCGCGACGTTTCTGGTCGCGATAGGTCGTCGTTCCCGTCTGGTTAAATCCGTTATTGATGATATTTTCGTACTCATAAGGAGTACCTGTGCTGAGGCGTACAATGCGGGCTGTAATGCTGACGTTGGAGTATCCGCAGATCAGACCGTCGCATTTTGCCAGCGTATACATATCACGCAGGACCTCCAGGCCCATCTTATACTTATGATCTGTACGGGACGCCTGTGAGAAATGTACCGGCTCTCCGTCTGTCGAGCGGAAGATATCGTTATAGCAGACGACACGGCTGCCGAACCTTTCCCGGAATTTCTCCACTGTGGATTCTTCATCTGTCGCAAGGAAGATCCGCTCAAATCCATGTTTCTTTATGGCCTGAGCGACAGCGTCCAGGTACTGGTCCAGTGTCACGACTTTCGCGTGATTGATATATTCATTCCGGAAATCCGTCCCCCGGACGTGAACGCCGATGCACTTCTTATCGCCCAGAATATCATCAAGGTTACGGTTGATATATTCCTGTACCTCCGGTTTGAGACGAATATATTTTGCATAGAGCTCCGCCCGCTTCTTCATATACTCCTCGGCCTGTCCGCTGTTCGCGATAAAGTTTCCGAGGACCGTTATCTCTCCGTTCACATTTCTGTGGCACTGTTTATACAAAGCCACGTTGCGGCTCTGACGTGCGTCCTTCACGGGGATATCCGATACCGGCTCGAAGTAATATTCGAAAGCGTTCTCTCCCCCGTTAAT
>AUXO017281372.1_pt1 | contig 17863 bp, 14 predicted proteins | sample 768731 | NCBI WGS metagenome assembly AUXO01 (sample SAMN02715735, study PRJNA202380) | gut metagenome | biome: sheep rumen | host: Ovis aries | place: New Zealand: Palmerston North
GATCCGTTCAATCATCCAACAGTAATGTATCGTAAGTCAGCAGTTATGAAAGCAGGTTGTTATTCTGATTATAGAAAGAATCAAGATACAGATCTTTGGATCAAGATGCTTTCAAATCATGTAGTCTGCAAGAATTTAGCAGAACCAGTGTTTCGTTTTCGATTCGATGAAGGCACATATAAGAAACGCAAGTCGTGGATAAATACAAAGATTCTGATTGAAATTAGGTATAAGGCATGGAAGTCTGGATTCAACTCATTCGGTGAGTTTATGACTGTCGCCACTGCACAGCTTGGAATGTATGTGTTGCCAGTTGGATTTCAGAAGTTTTTATATCAGAAGATTTTGAGGAGATAATCTCTATGAGTTTAGAGCAGAAGATTAATTATCAATTAAATAAATATCCTGGAGTAAAGAAAGTGGTGAAATCGGCATATCAACATGCAATGTATGCTATCTCACCAAAAATCAAAAGTGAAGGTAACATTACCCGTATCTCACCTGATGATCCGAATCATGAATATTTCTTCGGCTATTATGATAAGTCACCGTGGGATGCTACAGACAGGTATATGCTTTGCATGAGAGCGAAGGATACATGGTCTGATGTAAGTCCGAAAGAGAAGGCTGATATTCTCCTTATTGACACAAGTTTACCTGAGACGGATAAGAGAAGAGTAAGAAAGATTGCTGAAACAAGAGCATGGAATGTTCAGCAGTCCTGTATGCTTCAGTGGTTGGGACCAGATTTTTCAAGCCATATTCTTTACAATGATTGCAGAAATGGTAAGTATGTATCTGTTATACTTGAACTTGCAACTGGTAAAGAACGTATCATTAATGCACCTGTCTATACAGTTTCTTCTGATGGTAAAACAGCGTTAACACTTGATTTCTCTCGCCTTTATAATCTTCGACCAGGCTACGGCTACTATAATGTTCCTGAGAAAACAAAGGGTATTGCGCTTCCAGATGCGACTGCGGTCTGGAAGATTGACTTGGAAACAGGAGAAGTTAGTGATTTGCTCACATATAAAGACTTTGCAACCTTCCAACCTCGTCCTGAGATGAAGGAAACAGAGGCCGTTCACAAGGTAAACCATCTTATGCTAAGCCCTGATGGCAAGCGTTTTATGGTCCTCTATCGTTGGTTTGTCGGTGAGAGAAAGTATACAAGACTTATAACCTGCAATGTTGATGGCTCTGATATGTACGTCCTGTCTGATGACGATATGGTTAGTCATTGCTTTTGGAGAGACAATAGCTGTATTCTTGCTTTTGAGAATAAGAAGAATGGTGGCACAGGTTACTACCTGATGAAGGACAAGACTCAGAAGTATAAGCATTGTTGGTCTGAATTAACTGGTGATGGACATCCTAGCTATAGTCCCGATAGAAAGAGAATTGTTACAGACTCATATCCAGATCGAGCAAGAATTCAATATATTCGTGTTATGAGAGATGAAAAGAGTAAGCCTGAAATAGCGGCGAAAGTCTTCTCGCCGTTTAAGTATGATAATGATACACGCTGCGATTTGCACCCAAGATGGAATCATGCAGGAGATAAAATCTGCTTTGATTCGGTTTTCGAGGGGCATAGAGGAGTGTATGTAATAAATTTAACAAAGGAGAAGAGTAATATAAGAACAATTGTTGAACAGAATGAATTAGTAACTTGCGTAATTCCTTCATATAAACGTTGCGATACAGTAACCAGAGCAATTGACAGCGTATTAGCTCAATCATATAAAAATGTTGAAGTTTGCCTTGTTGATGATAATATTCCTGGTGATGAATACAGCCTAAAGCTTCAAGAGGCATTAAAGAAATATGAAGGCGATCCAAGGGTAAGATATATTGCTCAGGAAGAACACATTAATGGCGCAGTTGCCCGTAATGTAGGCATAAAGGCAGCAAATGGGTCTTACATTGGTTTCTTAGATGATGATGATGAATGGCTTCCAACTAAGATTGAACGTCAAATGTCAATTCTTCAAAAAGATCAATCATTAGACGCTGTAACAGCACTTTGGGGATTATACTTGAATGGTGAGGAAATAAGAAAATGTGCGCCCTATACTGCCAATAATCTTCAATTTAAAGTTTTTTTGCGTGAAGTAGCTGTATTTACATCTACTCTATTAATTAAGAAAACAGCAATCGAGCGTTTTGGTGGATTCGATGGGAATCTATTAAGGCATCAGGATCTGCAGTTCCTTGTTGATGCGTTAGCGGTTTCAAAGTTTGAAGTGCTTCCAGAATATTTAGTAAAACTTCACGGAGATTCAGAAATCAACAAGCCAAATGTAGAAAAATTAATAGATGCAAAGAAGGCATTTTTCGATTCGGTGAATAAAGAATTCAGAAAATATAGCAAATCGGATCAGAAGCGGATTAAGAATGCGCATTATTATGAAGTAGTATTTCAGGCACTTAAAGCCAAAAACTTCGGAGTTGTTGTGAAGTATGCTACTAAGGCAGGAATTAAGCCCAAGTCTATAAAAGACTTAATGAAACGGTTTAAGAATCGATAACATCATAGTGTAAAAGAAGAGGTGAATATGGCACCTAATTCAATAATGAATAAAAAGATCGACTTTGATTACATAGTTGGTTTTTTGTATTTTTCAATTAGTAACTTGAGTAGAATGATATTTCAATTTCTTGGAATACCAAGAGAATTAATGTATGGTATTTATATTATTTTTCTGCTTATTTATTTTTTAAAATATATCAGCAAAATAAGGATTTATGATTTTATTTATTATATGATTGTAATACCAGTAGTAGCAATTGGATTGAGTAATTATAGTAGCTACATTGACTCAAGTAGTAGTGTGTTTGCGACTGTAATATTGTTCTTGCCAAGTTATTTATTTTTTAGGTTTTATGACCCCAAAAAATTAGTTGATGTGTTTGTACACTCTCAAATTTTTGCTATGTGTTATCTGCTCGTATATTATGTGACTGATGTTAGAAACGCAGAGCATTATAGTATGGACTACGGGTACTGGATTGCAATTCCAATTGTAACTTTTGTTTATCTTTTCTTTCAGAGCAAAAAAAGAATATATCTTATTTCATCAATAGTTGCAACAGTAACATTAACCCTAGCTGGAAACAGAGGGGCGCTATTATTGGCTATACTTTGTATACTATATTACTATTTATCTGCGGATACTGGGCCAAATAAAAGCACAAGATGGACTTTGAAAATCCTATCTATAGGTATGATATGCATAATGCTTGTGGTTACATCAAATATGTGGCTTGGTTTCCTTGCTCAGCATTTTGGTCAAAGTAGAACAATTCAGAAAATGCTTGACGGAGATTTGTTAAAATCATCAACTCGGGATAGATTGTATGCTGTAGAAAAAGTATTTTTGCATGATAATAAATGGGGATACGGCCCACTAGCTTCGAGAAAACTACTCTATCCCCATTCATATCCACATTCCTTGATATATGAAATGCAATTGGATTTCGGTGTGATAATAGGTGGTAGTATCGCAATAGCAATACTTTTTATGGGAGTATGTAATCTAATTAAATATAGAGATAAAGAGATAAGGCTAGTTGTTGGATATATAGAAATAATGGGTTTAGGATCATTACTCGTCTCTTCATCATATTATTATGAGAACTATGTTCCGGCAACAATTGCATTATTTATTATGGCTCAAAAATTGAGTTCGAAAAGAACTCGTGAGCAAGATATGATGAAAACTAATAGTCCACAAACATAATCTATAGTTCCTATTAGTCAAATTTGCATACAAAATTTCTAAATCGAGTTTTTCGATGGATAAGTTGTTTAGAGAATCACGAATAAACCGCCTTTAAATACAGCATTTAATCAGCGGTATCTTAGGCATTATCGCATAGAAACCCGATGAATATTGTTAATTGCAAAGTAAGTTTTAAATATATGATAAAAAACTGTATCTAATGGATTAAATGGTAAAATGCATTGTTTGACAATTAGTATTTTGAATGGATGGTGTAATGCTTGAAAAAAAATTGGAAATTATCATTATTCAAAAACCAGTATGTTTTTTCCATAATTTCAAAATTTGGAATAGTTGTACTCGGCTTTTTATTTACAGTAGTGCAAGCTAGATATTTGGGTGCAGAAATAAAAGGTCAAATAACTTTTGTAACAAGTATTACGAGTATAACGTCTATTGTATTGGGATTTGGAATTCATCAGGCATATCCATATTACAAGAAAAAGACATCGTTAAACTTGCTGCCTATTTTTTTGAAGATTTCTTTAATACAATTAGGAATGTATATTGTATTGGCTATAGTTCTTGCGATTATTATGAAAGAAGCCAAGCTAATTGCAATAGTTTTAACTACACCTGTAATGGTTTACAATCGTATCGTGTCATATATCACTATGGTGGAGGAACCAAATAAAAAGAATTCGATTGAGATTATCGTTAATGCCGCAGAATTACTTCTTGTAGTAGTATTATGGATAATGATGCCGGCTTCTTTCTTGATTGGAGTAATAATAATCGCATTTAAGGATTGTGCAATGGCAATTACTTATACATTACGCTGGCATAGGGAATTGCTTAATAATGATCAGTCAATACTTGATTGGTATCTTAAATTGGCGAAATTTGGATTTTTTCCAATGTTAGCTTTGTTAATGACAACATTAAATTATCGTGTGGATGTAATTATGCTGGAAGGAAAAGTTTCTGATGCTTCGATTGGCATATATTCTATTGGTGTTATGTTGGCAGAACGAGTTTGGTTAATTCCAGATTCGATGAAAGAAGTTATGGTAAGTAAGATAACAAAAGGAAAAGGTGCGGAAGAGGTTCCATTTGTAATAAGGATATGTAATACTGCATGTTTGTTTGTTGTATTCGCCATAATTACTATTGGAAAACCGTTTATAGACATAGTTTTTGGCAATGAGTATTCGGGTGCATATCAAATCACTTTGATTTTACTAATCGGAGTATTCTTTTTGATTTACTATAAAATGATTGCTTCATATAATATTGTGATAGGAAAACAAGTTATTAATTTTATTTTTTTGGCTGTTAGTGTATTATGTAATATTGTTGCAAATGCGTTACTGATCCCTAATTATGGTATATACGGAGCTGGGGTAGCCAGTGTAATATCTTATGGTATTTGTTCTATATTATTTATTATTCACTTTCATAATACTACTAGCATTCCCATAAATAAGATGGTTATTATTACAAAAAATGATATTAATGATTTGAAAAAAATGGTATTAAAGAAAGGGTAATTATGAAAACAATAGGTTTGATTACTTATTATAATTCCGATAATTATGGAGCAATGCTCCAAGCATACGCTTTACAAACAGAAATAAATAATAATTCCTGTAAATGCATTGTTATTTTGCATGATCGATTCAGTGTGAAGCAAAAACTGCTTATTGGCAATAGCGAGAATAAGTTTTGCAGATATAGCAATCTGATATTAAAGGCAATTAAATATCCACGGTCATTGTCTATTTTGGCAGCATCTCATCAAAAAGGTATTAGAAGAAAAGAGCAACGTCAGAGAATAAAATGTGCAAAATTTAGAGAGGATTTTTTTCCAAATAAATCGGATGTTTTTTATTATTCTACAGAACAAATAATGAGCGATCCGCCAATCTGTGACGCTTATGTATGCGGAAGCGATCAGATTTGGAATCCAGAAAGATTTGAGGGTGCTGAACCTTTTTATCTTGATTTTGCTCCAAATGGAAGAAACAGAATAGCATATGCGCCAAGTGTCGCTATGACATATATTCCCGACAATTTAAAGAATAGGTATAGAACACTTATTTCAAAGTTTTCTGATGTTTCAGTTCGTGAAAAAAAAGGTTGCATAGCTATTAAAAATGCAACTGGGGTAGAGCCGGAGTGGGTAATGGACCCAACGTTCTTATTGCCTAAAGACTCATGGATTAAGTTTTCAGAAGTAGCTGTAAAAGTTCCTAAAAGATATATTTTCTGTTATTTTCTTGGTAAAGAAAATCTGCTTCGTTCAAGGAGGCTAATCAACAAATTAGCTAAGAAGCTCAATGCTACGGTGGTGGTATTACCATATGGTGAGCACTTTGCTGATCGAAAATGGCGTGGAGTTGAAGGAGTTGGACCAAGAGAATTTGTTGCTTTGATTCGAAATGCTCAATATGTAATTACGGACTCTTTTCATGGTACAGCATTGTCAATAATATTAAATAAGAAATTTAACGTTTATGCTGGCACCAATACTGCTTCTTATGCAAATCGTTTTGATAGAATAGAGAACATTCTTGAAATTTGTGATCTATGTAACAGAAAATATACAAGTCTAACTGACTTTGACGATAAAGAAATTGACTATTCAGTTGTGTCTTCACTATTAACTCCAATGATTATAAACTCGAAGATGTTTTTGAAAAAAGCACTTGATAAAGTAACCGAACATATCGATGCAAAGGATTCACATCCTCACCTAGCGTCACATGAATCTTGCACAGGGTGTTCAGCTTGTTATGCGTCATGTCCTAAACATGCAATTGAAATGAAACTTGATGTAAGTGGCTTTTATTATCCCGTTATAAACGATCAAAAATGTATAAAATGTGGTCAATGTGATGCTGTATGTCCTGTTAGAAGCCCGGAAAAATCTGAAGAGTGCAAGCACGAATATTATGCCATATTCGCCAAGGATGTAAGCCTCCGAAAAAAAGGATCATCTGGAAATGCGTTCGGTATTTTTGCACATCAAGTTTTGAAAAATGGTGGCGAGGTATATGGTGCTGCTTTATCAAATGATTGTCGAAAATTATGCTTTGATTGTGCTTCGAATGTCGGATTAGATCAATTACAAAAATCAAAATACTTTGAGGCTGAGATGGGGGATGTGATTCATCAAATAGAAAAAAGATTAGCTCAAAATGTCACTGTGCTATTTACAGGAACTCCATGTCAAGTTGCAGGATTAAGAAAATATTTTGGCCATCATCCTAAGCTAATATTATGTGATTTTATCTGTCATGGTGTTCCATCTTCGGTGTTATTCGGGAAATATTTAACAGAGTTGGAGAATAATTATGGTTCAAAGGCAAAAAGAGTGGAGTTTAGATCTAAAGCAATGGGTTGGAAATTACATTGTATGATGATTGAGTTTTGTAATGGAAAGAAGTATCTAAAGTCTCAATTTTCAGATCCATTCTTTATTGACTTCTTAAAAAACAAGCACCTTAGACTGAATTGCTATAGCTGCAATAGGGTTATTAATAGCTGTGCAGATATTACTATAGGTGATTATTGGGCTGTTGCACAAAAGCACAATATGGTTGACACAGATGAAGGGATATCTGTTGTGGGTTTAAGGACCCCCCAAGGAAAGGACTTCTTTTCTAGTCTTTCTCAAAGCGTTTATGATTTTTATTGCCATAGTCTTACTGCGAGTGATGTAGATGAGACGTTTATTACGAGAACTCGTAAACCAGCAGATAATTGTGATGTTATCCCCGAAAAATTTGATATGCACCCTTCACTTAGTTTTAAGGCAAAACTTCAAAAGATTTATTATGATTATTTGCCTAAAAAACTGAAATAATCTGATTACGTTGTTAATAATACTCGGAGGGAAATAATGAATGATTTGTTAATTGTTGGGGCGGGGAGTTTTTCAGTAGAGGTAGAAGAAATGGCCAGATTAGTTGGTTTTGATAGGATAGCCTTTCTTGATGATAATTTAATAGGTCATTCATCTTCAATTATAGGACGTACAAGTGATCTTAGCAAGTTTAATACTGTCTTCTCTAATGCAATTGTTGCTTTGGGAAATAATGAATTGCGAAGGAAATTTCATTTACAAATAAAATCGCATGGGTATACTATTCCAATTCTTGTTCATCCTACAGCATTTGTAAGCGATGATGCCGAATTATCTGCGGGATGTATTGTACGAGCACACGCAGTAATTAGTCGATACGCTCATTTAGATGAAGGCGTAATAGTTAATGTTGGTGGATTAATAGATCATCATTGCGTTATTCATCAATTTTCTCACATTCTTATGGGTGCCGTCATAAGAAACAGTATGGAAGTACCTGAATTGTCATGGATTGATGCCAATAGTGTTATTGAGTAGTATTTCATTTTTATTATTGCGCTGCTATACTCATAATCATAATGTGTTTTTGTTAAACAATTTTTAAAGCATATTTTAAGGAGGTACCCTCAAAATGAAAATCACAGTTGCAGGCGTTGGCTATGTAGGACTTTCTCTGGCAGTCCTGCTTGCCCAGAATCACGAGGTGACAGCGATCACCACCACTGAGGCGAAAGCAGAGAAGCTCAATCAGTTCATTTCTCCAATCCAGGATGATGAGATTGAGCGTTTCTTCAAGGAAGCAAGAGAGGGCAAGCGACAGCTTAACCTTCATACTACAACAGACAAGGCAGCGGCATATGGCTCCGCAGAGCTGGTCATCATCGCTACACCTACTAATTATGACGATGAAAATCACTTCTTCGATACCTCTGCCGTTGAGGACGCTATCGAATGGGCGCTGAAGGTCAATCCGAATGTTATGATGGTTATTAAATCAACTATTCCGGTTGGCTACACCGCTTCTATCCGCGAGAAGTATGGTGTGAGCAACATCATCTTCAGCCCAGAATTTCTGAGAGAGTCGAAGGCACTATACGACAATCTGCATCCGAGCCGCATCGTTGTGGGCTGTACTGATGATCAGAAAGAGGCTGCAGAAAACTTTGCCAATCTTCTGCTTGAAGGCGCAAGAACGGAAGAAGCAAGAGCAGGTCAAGAAACACAGGATATCAAGATTCTCATCGCTCACCTTACCGAGGCAGAAGCAATCAAGCTCTTTGCAAACACCTACCTTGCTGTTCGTGTGGCGTACTTCAACGAGCTAGATACATATGCTCAGACCAAGGGCTTAGACACACAAATGATTATCGACGGTGTATGCATGGATCCTAGAATCGGTGGTCACTACAACAATCCGAGCTTCGGCTACGGTGGATATTGTCTGCCGAAGGATACTAAACAGCTTCTTGCTAACTACAGAGATGTTCCGCAGACTATGATTAAGGCTGTTGTTGAGAGTAATACTGTTCGTAAGGATTTCATTGCTGATCAGATCATTGCAAAGAATCCGAGAGTTGTCGGTGTGTACAGACTTACAATGAAGAGCAACAGCGACAATTTCCGTGCATCCGCTATTCAGGGTGTTATGAAGCGTATCAAGGCTAAGGGTATCCCGATAATCATCTATGAGCCTACACTTGAGAATGGCTCCGAGTTCTTCAGAAGTGAAGTTGTGAACGATTTGGAGAGATTCAAGGCTGAGAGTGATGTTATACTCGCTAACAGATTTGATGCTGATGTCCTTGGCGATGTTGTGGACAAGGTATACACACGCGATCTGTTTAGAAGAGATTAAGCGAATGTGTATATATGGCAGCGTAGCAGGGAGTTCCAAGTAGATTACTTGGGATTCTCTGCACTGCCAGACAAATGAAAAACCTAATTTCACTTTGATTCGAGTACTGTGTAAGTAATTAATAAGACACAGTATCTGCATGAGAGCGAAAAGGAAATATACAAAAGGAAACGATTTACATATGATTTACGATTACAAGGAGGAGGACCTTCTTTTCAGACCAACAAACCGATTCTTGAGCGAAGAAACGATGTCATGGTATAAGAACAAGAGCGTTCTTATCACCGGCGGCGGCGGTTCTATCGGATCAGAGCTTGCACGGCAGATCGCATCATGTGCTCCGGCACGACTGGTTATCTTGGATGTCTGTGAGAATGGTGCATACGACATTCAGCAAGAGCTGAGAATCAAGTATGGCGATGAGCTTAATCTCCGAATTGAAATTGTAAGTATCTGTGATAAAGAGAAGATTGAAAAGATTCTCAGGGAGAATACACCTGATGTAGTCCTGCACGCTGCGGCGCATAAGCACGTACCGCTGATGGAGCGCAATGTGTGTGAAGCGGTGACAAACAACGTGTTTGGAACTCTGAACCTTGTAGAAGCCTGTGAAAAGTACGGCGTGAAGCGGTTTATCATGGTAAGCACCGATAAAGCGGTCAATCCTACAAATGTCATGGGTGCCACTAAGAGGATGTGCGAGATGATCGTGCAAAGTCGAAGTGGAGCAGTTACAAGCTTCAGTGCTACAAGATTCGGTAATGTGCTGGGAAGTAACGGAAGCGTTATTCCCCTGTTCAAGCGTCAGATTGCCAACGGCGGTCCCATTACTGTTACGGACAAGCGAATCATCAGATATTTCATGACGATCCCGGAAGCCGCACAGCTTGTGATGACCAGCGGTGCTATGGCAAGCAATGGTGAGTTGTATGTCCTCGATATGGGAAATCCTGTGAAGATTATTGATTTGGCTGAGAACATGGTAAGATTGAGCGGTTTAAAGCCGTATGAAGATATTGATATTGTTGAGATAGGACTTCGCCCCGGCGAAAAACTGTATGAAGAACTGCTTATCAAAACTGAGGAGCTTGATAAAACGGACAACAACATGATATTTGTTGAACGGGACAAAGCTCTAAGTTGTAAGTTGATAGAGCATAAGCTTGAAATACTCAAAGAAGCGGTTGATACGCAGAGTAACCGTGTGGTTAAGAAAGCTCTTATGCAAGTAGTACCTACATACCACACTCCGGAAGAAGTCAACGAGAATGCTATCAATTCGGAAGAGATGAGGATAGTGGCTGGCGTATAGAATAGTTTATTAAGGAGGCTGATATTATGCCCAGACACAAGCAATCCGATCCAAGTACAGTAAAGGCTCAGGTAATTCGCCTCCGAGTGACAGAGGCAGAAGCTGAAAAGTTCAAGAAGAAAGCAGCGGAAGCAGGCTGCAGAAGCATAAGTGAGTATATTAGATCGAGATGCATTGATGATAGCTGTGTGGACACTACATCTGCGGTGAAGAAATGAACTATCTACCTTGACAGCTACCCACATTCTGTGTTATACATTAACCAATGGCTACATAGCCACATAGCTACATAGTTTCAATAGCTATATTATCAAGATAAATACTACCGGCTCAATCATTAAGCCCCCTTGGAATCTGCGAAATGTATGTAGCTGGTTCTGGGGGCTGTTTTTGCTTGTGTGGGGTTGTTAATATTTGAAAATTCGGCAATTTTCGATGTAGTATAAATTCAATGAAAGCATGGTGCAATAATTATGGACAATAAAGAAGAAGCTAGAATAAAGTTCATTATTAACTCTTCTCCATTTGAATATCATGGTGAAGGAAGCAGTAAATATAGAGCGTGTGTTGGCATTAATGGAGGTTACGATCAGTCAACGATTTATGATGGGTTTAAAGAAGCAGTGGCATTGATGCTAAAAGGGATAGACTCCGGAGAAACATTTTCAGATACCATTGTTTATCCAACTTTATATTGTGTAAGGCATTGCATTGAATTGTTCCTAAAAAGTCTATTAAGTAGCGTTATATATCTTACTGCTATCAAGCGAAATCCAGATAAGTACAGATTGGTCAGAAAAAAACAAATTGAGCTAAGTGAATTACAAGATGAATTACCAATAGAAGGATTAAGCGATTCGTCGTCACTAATTAACGAGGAACTCCTGCAAAAGATTGAAGTAATTAAGAATGAATTAAGTTATTTATGGGACGAATTGTATGATAATCTTAAAGAAAAGACTGCAATACACAATCTGGATGCATTAATTATACTGGTTGAGAAGTATTACAATGTAGATGAAAGAATACCAGTATTATTTAAGGAAACCTTACCACTTTTGCAGCACTATAGAGATAAAGATCCAGATGGAGATATGTACAAATATAAGTACAGTAATGACGGAACGCCACATTTTGAATCACAAGGGATTCAGCATGTTTCCTTAGAACTTGTCTACAATCAATTTGTATTGATGACTGGTTTGTTTGAGCATATATTGTATAATGTTTCACTTATCGAACACGAATATCAAACAGCAACTTTTACAAAAGACTTATCAAGAGAGCAGATAGAAGATATATCCAAACTATTACCATCGCCACAACAATTTAGTGAGAAAATAAAAGAAGCAAAACGAATTATTAAAGAAAAATATGGAATTGGAAACAATAAGATTGATTCTATAATAGAGTTAATAGATGAACATCCTGAGTTTGCGGCTAATCACGGAAAAGAAGTGCCACTTATTTCAATAAGAGAAGAGGCATTAGCACTATTGGCAAAATCTGCTTCTGATATTTTGGATTGGAACACTGTGTTTAGACAATTAAACAAAGAAGAGATAACTGCATTTTTCACCTTTTCGGATATAAGTGGATGGAGATATTCAGAAAAACAAAGTGCGTATTATTCAGAAGATTTTCAGCGCTTATATAGTAAGCACTTGAAAAGATGGCTGGATGAACACTCTATTGTACCTAAGCAGGAGTATGATTATATTATTGAAGGAATGATAAAATGTGGTCAGACCAAATATGCGAACTTATTGAAACAACTAAGGAATGAATGTCAAACAGAACATAGAGAGTGAGCCTAGATTGCGTGCCTACTACCATGCCTCAAGACACAAGCAATCCGATCCTGCATCTATAAAATCCCAAGTAATCCGCCTCCGAGTAACAGAGGCAGAAGCACAGCTCTTCAAGACTAATGCTACCGCAGCCGGCTGCAAGAGTATCAGCGAGTACATCCGATCAAGATGCATTGGCGAGGCTACTGTGGATACCACAACAGCTACAGCGCAAGATACGCCAAAAAAGAAACAAGCGAAATCCTCGAAGAAATAACCACACCTGTATCTTGACAGATGTCGATTTTTCTGATATACTGTAGATATGAAATGAATACCGGCTACAACAAGCCCCCTTGGAATCTGCGAAACGAATGTAGCTGGTTCTGGGGGCTTTTGCTATTGTAGGCTTGTTTATAAAAATGACTCACTGTGAAATAAAAGGGGTTTTGAAAAATGTTACTTTCCTACTTTACCATTTCCAATTATAGAAGCATTCAAGGAGAATATAAAATTGATTTATCAAACTATACAACTCTCATAGGTAAAAACAATGAGGGAAAGACCAATGTGATTAGAGCTATAAGTTTAGGTATGGAGATAATTCGTATTGCTTCAACTGGAAATAAGAGAAGAATACTGCACAGTCAACTCTACTCGTGGTCTGAAGATTTCCCTATTTCAAAGCAAAATGCGAAGCGCCTTAAGAAAAAAGTCACTAAACTTCGTATGGATTTTAAACTTGATGAGCACGAGCAAAATAAGTATTATGAACGAACTGATTCTCATAATAACGGTTCTCTTTCTGTGTACATTGAAATAGATGAGGGTAATCAGTTTTCTATAAAGATTCCCAAGCAAGGAAAAAATACAAAAGATTTATCTAAGACAAAGGTTAAAGAGATTGCTAGCTGCATAGTAGATTGCTTCGATGTTCAGTATATTCCCGCCATCAGATCTGAAGATGATGCTTATGATGTGATTTCACAATTAATAGACTCTGAACTTACAAGCATTCAAGATATAGAATACCAGCAGGCGCTTGATATTATAGAAAAGAAACAGAGAGAACGATTGGATAGTCTGGAAAGCAATATTGCTAAACCGCTAAAAATGTTTCTGCCTTCGATTAAGCATGTACATATTAATTTGCTTCAAAACAATAGGACATCACCATATAGATTTGCAAGGCGATTTATTGATGTTGAAATAGATGATGGTGTATTAACTAGTTTATCCAGAAAAGGCGATGGCGTAAAGAGTTTATCTGTAATTGCTTTGCTTAGCCAGATATCCAGTGAAAAAAGTATATTAATCTTAGTTGATGAACCAGAAACGCATCTTCATCCAGAAGCAATTAGATATATAAATACGGTGTTAAACCAATTGTCAAGTAAAAATCAGGTCATTATTTCTACACATAGCCCGATTTTTATAAATCGTAGTAATATTTCATCTAATATCATAGTCGAAAATGGAACAGCTTCTCCAGCTAAAAGGCTTGAGGAGATAAGAAAGACGCTTGGTGTAATTTGTTCGGATAATTTGATGTATTCAGATTATGTGGTAATCGTTGAAGGACCATGTGATAAAAAAGTATTAGAATCCTATTTTATGCAAGATTCAAAGCTTAAGGAATGGATCGAGAACGGTTATTTAACAGTTCGTGCAATTGGTGGAACAAGAAATTTAAAAAATGAAGTCTATAGTTTAACAAATTATTGCTGTAATTTTTTAATTGTTCTTGATTACGATCAAGCTGGAAGAGAGGCTTTTGATACTGTCAAGCGAGATGAAAAGTATTTAATTACAGATTCTAATGTTGTGTTCTTCAAGGTGCATGGTAAAAATCCTTCTGAGTTAGAAGATTTGTTCAACCCAGAAGTGTACCAAGAATACTTGAGCAGCAAGCATATTGATATTACTAAGAATGCTTTTAAGAATCTTAGTAAAAAATGGGCGGATAGAATAGAAACTATTTATGTTGGCGGTGATTTATCTGATGAAGAAGAAAATGAAATAAAAACAAAAGTATCTGAGTTGGTTTCTGAACGAATAAACGACGCATTAACCGATGCGGGTATTGAGATTCTTGAAAAAATTAAAAGTGTTTTGATGCAAGAATTTGAATCTATGAGAATAGAACATAGTAAATCGAATAATGAAAGACCCAACAACAATTAAATCATCCGTAATCCGCCTCCGCTCAAACGTGAGTTACCGAAGCGGAAGCGAATCTCTTCAAAATCAAAACCGCTGAAGCATGGTGTAAGAGTATAAGTGAGTACATCCGGATGAGGTGTATATCGGAAGATAGTAGCAGCAGCGATAGCGGTGTGGATATCGAAACAAAAACGAAGTGAAAAAAAGCAATCCCCAGAGAAATGAAGAAAAATCATCTCTGGGGACTGTGTGTATATTGGCACTTTAGCAATTAAAACCGTAACGGTTTAGAGAGCAAAATTGCATGCATTTCGTCACGAACCCTGTGTGTTTAAGGTGTACGGTTAGTCGTGTGCTTTCCTTCAGCGTTTTAACGTTTTTCTCATGCGTATTACCGGAATCTGCGGTCAGGAAAGCGGCAGAGTGCAAGCAGGGATAGCGATAGATGGCGATAGATAGCGATAGATGCGCGTTGCAGGCACTCTATTTTGTCAAGCTGTGCTATGAATGCCTACACTGTGTGGAGGAGAATTACTGGCTGTCCACACCAAGATGCCGTTCTATGATAACCATTATCTCATCGGTGCGTTTCTCACCGATGCCTTTAATAGAGCGTACATCTTTCTCAACTTCTCGGAGGTCGATGGTCGGAGAGTCATTGGCAAGTTCATTAGCATACCGGATAAGGAAAGCGTTTAATTCCTCGCGTGACATTTTCTTAATGGAGCGATAGGTGTCGCGGTCAATCATGGGTTGAGGCATTGTGGTCGTCACTTCCTAACTATGTTTAATCCGATAGAGAGCATCTGCTCATGATAAAGTCATCTGCTTAATCGCCCACCCCACGCTTTCAATCAACATCGGTCTTCTCATCTCTCCGACCATTTTATCAAACTCGTCACCTGTCGGCTCACCGTACATGAGATTATCACCATCGGTGGTGCGGAGCCATGAGAGAGCCTTCTTTAGAGATGTGAGGGATGATGTTGATGTATCAAAGCCTTTTGAGACTATAAAAGTAAGGCTTGCATCATACTGTGTGTTAGGCATAGGGTGGCTCCTTTTATTTTGAATCGATGTCTAAATATACTTGCTGTATAACAAGAAGAACAGACTGAAAAAGCTGTCGACGTAATTCATGCGAATTATCTATTGCGTTAAAGAAACCACTCCAATAATCAACTGTATCACCGAAACAATCAGAATGAGTTTTAAATGTAATTGCCTCTCCATATTGATTAATTAGTGTGCTAAGTTCTATCCCATATTCTAAGGAATACATAGATAGGAGTTCTCCGATTGTTTGCTTTGCTTCATTAAACTCGCTATAAATGTACTCCAAATTGTTACGGTATAATAGATTCCTTTCAGCTATTTCTGTATCCATCGTTATTCCAAATCTTTTAAGGTTTTGGTTGTAATAGTCAAGCGCTTTATCTAGTAAAATATGAAGAGTTTCAATGCTTGTTCGCAGTGCTTGAAGATGTTCTTTTTTTGCGTCGTTTTGAGAAAAAGATGGTGGTTGACTGAAACCACTAATTTCGCAATATTGTGCGTATTCCGCATCTTGTTTCCATTTTTTTAATAGTTCTGCTGGAAAACGTTGTACATCCCTATCTACCATCGTATGGCAATTACTGCAAAGCCAAATACCATTTGATATGTGCTTAATTTCATCCGCACTCATAGTTGGTTTTAATCGGGGACCATCCTCTATACTGGCAGCATATATATGCGCTGCTTCTCCTATTGAATCAGATTTAGTGCCTGTATAATCTGGCCATGTTGTTGGCTTTCTGCAATTTGGATTTGAGCATTTGCCGCCTACATTGGCACATAGTTGTTTTTTTATTGTTGGTGAGAAATTATGTCTCATATTGCTCCTTTCACTTCAACAGTAAAGCTCCCATCCTTATCCACTTTCAGACTCAGTGTCTGGACAAGCCTGTCACAGACTTTCTTTGTCTTGTTGCCCGTGGCATTATGTATTTACGCTTCCTCATAGAGATGGTCAGCAAGCTACCTACCACTCAAGTGCAAAATGTCTTTCGCTTTATTCCGCTTTATCAGTCAGTGCTTTCCTTAAATCAGAGATTTCTAAAGGAATATACTGACCGTCCGTTATAATATCGTGTCCTAATAATCCCTCTAATGCCATAGACTGCCATTCCTCCAGAAGTGCAGGGTTATGTGCAATTATAGAATTGATACTATCAATAATAGAACTGTTGCTGAGAGCATCAAGCATTTCGCTCCCACTAATCTGTTTTCCATTAGAATCAGTGATGTTAGCATGGGCAACTTTCCAGACTTTTTTTGCACTTAATAGATACAAAATAAAAGCGTCCAGCAGTTCCTTTTGCGCTTCTTCACTTGTCATATTCACAGTGTATTGATCAAAGGCGCGTGTAAATTCGTCAGGAATAATCACACTTGTAGTTGACTTTGTCTCAATAGGCTTTTCAGCAACAGTTCGTGAGGCTTGTGGTTGAGGCTTTTCCTTTACGGCTGTAGCTGTTGGCACTTTCTTTTTTTGTGCTAATTGTTCTTTCTGCTTTTTTAGGCGCCTTTTTTCAAACCATTTTTCAATGCCTTCAGTTATTTTATATGTTGCATATTCCGATAGGCCGTCAACCAATCGCTGAATGCCATCCACAAGAATTTGTTCCAAAGGAGAAAGATCTTCATAGCGGACAGGTCTTCGTTCTCTTGGTGGTGGTGTTATTGTAGATGAGTAGTCTTTAGCGGGTTTCGTGGGATTAGAATCAAGCACCTCCAAATCATAAGGCATAGAGGAAAAAGTCCCATCCTCCCTATGGCGACCGCCTTTTCCCATTTTGTCCTTTGTTGTATCTCTTCCGTCTTTATCTTTTCGTGAGAGTTTGCCTATTACATAATCATAATCTTGACTTTCAGACATATGCCGGCCTCCTTTGCGTATACTAATATTTTTTCTATTATACCATACCCACCTGCTTTTTTCAATCCCTGTGAGGGGATTTTATATTCTGTGGCTACGCTGTAAAAAAGTCAAGTAAAACATACAATTTTTCGCAAGAAAATTACAAGCTGTTCGCCACAAAGCATATAAGGCTATGCCTTCCGCAGGGAACTTGTAACAAACGGACTTATCCAAAGCCTCAGCGG
>AUXO012907887.1_pt1 | contig 17862 bp, 15 predicted proteins | sample 768731 | NCBI WGS metagenome assembly AUXO01 (sample SAMN02715735, study PRJNA202380) | gut metagenome | biome: sheep rumen | host: Ovis aries | place: New Zealand: Palmerston North
GGTAATCTATGGTTATTATTAATAAAATTGGTTGTTCTATTAGCTCCACTAAGTATACCATTATAAGAATAGCTGTTTACTGTGGTTGAACGTAGTAATGTTTTATTTTTGTTAAAATTAATTTGTTTCTTTTTTATTGTTTTATTTTTAATATTATCATCTAGTTTACTGTTGTTTTTATTATTGTCTTGATATTTTGTATATTTATTGCTATGTGTAGTGTTTTGTTGTACTATTGAATGTTCATATGTATATGTTTTTTGATTGGTTTGATTTGTATAGTTATTTTCTATATTTGCTGCATTAACTACGGAAACAGAGAGTAATATTATTGTAAGTAGTATTAATATTTTGTACTTTATTTTCATAATTTGTCTATTTTCACTCCTTTATTTTTTATTAAAATAATTTATAATAATTAGTATATTTATAAACTAATTATTATTATATATATTAAATAAATTATATACATTTTATGGGTCTGATTTCTATTTAAGTATGTATTTACCTTTTTTTGCTAAAAGAGTGAATTATTTTTCATTTCAACATAAATATCCTTAAAAACCCAAGAATACACCATGAACCCTACATCAAACAATTCAAAAACAGAACTAAAATGCTAAAATTACTTATTTCTATTTTTTAATAACTTTATAAATTATTGTCGTCTGGCGTTTGAATTCCAAAATCGGAAAGTTTAATTTGTCCGGATTTCAGATAATTATTTGTAGAACAGATTTTTTTTATTAATATACTCATACCTATTCCTAATATTTAAATAGATATTTATTATTCTTATATCACTATTTAACTTATCACTATTCCTTGATTTTAAGTGTAATTTTATGGTCAATATATTAAAATTTCAGGATTTTGGAATAATCTACTATTGTTTTAATGAAAATTTTGTTATAAAAATAAGATTTTCTGCAAAGCCAAATAATAAAAAAATTCAGTGCATGATTTTATGAAATGGAAAATTAAAGATGTAAAGATAGATAACCAGGTCATATTAGCCCCAATGTCAGGAGTATGTGATTCATCTTTCAGGACTATTGTCAAATCAATGGGCTGCGGCCTTGTCTCCAGTGAAATGATATCCACCAATGCAGTCAAATATGGAAGTAAGAAAACAGATAAAATGCTCCGCATGACTGACTCTGAAAGACCTATATCAGTACAATTGTTCGGACAGGATTCCGATTCATTCAGGATAGCATCAAAGTATGTATATGACAAAGTAAGGCCCGATATTATAGATATAAACATGGGCTGTCCAGTAAAGAAGGTGGCCGTACACTCCAATGCAGGTAGTTCTTTACTAAAAGACCCTGAAAGGGCATATAGCATTGTAGAAGCAGTCACAGACACTGTCAAAATTCCTGTAACAGTTAAAATCAGAAGTGGATGGGATAAAAAAAGTGTTAATGCCGTTGAGATTGCTGGAGTTGTTGAAGATGCGGGTGCATCGGGAATTACTGTTCATCCACGTACTAAAACCCAGGGATACTCCGGCAAGGCAGACTGGTCCATTATCAGAGAAGTCAAGGAACAGGCATCCGTACCGGTCATAGGTAATGGTGATATCAATTCATGTTTTGATGCCGAGAGAATGATAGATGAGACAGGCTGCGATGCTGTGATGATCGGAAGGGGAGTGCTCGGAAATCCATGGCTGATTAAGGAATGTGTTGATTACCTTGATTATGGAATCAGACCCGGAGAAATAACTATCGAGGAGAGAATTAATCTGATAAAGAGGCATGTGGATTTGTTTCTGGAGGATAATGATGAAAAAAGGACTTTTAAAAAAATTAGAAACCCTCTCTCATATTATGTTAAGTATTTTCCCAGAAATCATGTAATCAAAGAAAAAATTTTCAGAGTCAGTACAAGGGATGAACTGTTTAATCTTCTCGATGAATATTATAAGGAGTATATAATAGATAACAGCTGAAACTCTGGATGTATTGCAGATTACAATAAGTATAGTTTATATTGCTGAACACATTATGTATTGTAAATAACAATAATATTTATATGTATTGCAAAATACATTATATATTGTAAAAAAACAATAAGGTGTATTAATTATGACAATAGCATGGGGTACAGATAACGAATTAACAGACTCACAATTCTATAACAGAGTAGATGACATTAACATGATAAGCAATCTGCTATACAGCAGCACACAGGGCTCCACACCCACACTATTTCTCACAGGCATCAGAGGTGTTGGAAAAACAGCACTTATCAGAAAAATAAAACGGCAATTCGATGAGGAATTTCTGGTAATCTATGCAGACCTATCCAAGTCAGACGCATACCAGGACAATAGATTCGACAGGGAATCTGTAATCAGGTTATTATATGACTGCATAATAAAGGAATGCGAGAAAAAAGGATTAAAGACATTTGACAAGAAAATTAAAAAAATATTCAAAACCAATGATATAAGCATTGATAAAATCATTAACTACAACAATCTACCAATACCAGTACCTGAAATAAATGAAAACTACACCAAGCTGGCCAACTTTGTAATAAACCTTCCACAGGAAATCTACCATGAATATGAAAAGGAAATAAAAGGAGTCTTCATATTCTTTGATGAATTCCAATTACTGAAAGAACTGAATCAGCAACTGGACAGCTTTTTATGGTTTCTGAGAAGCAGCATACAGGACCAGAAAAATGTGGCTTACGTGTTGACTGGCAGTATGAGTTTAAAAGATGAATTCATAGAACAGGTTGCCGGAAGTAACGGAGCATTCGGCGGCAGAATACTTACCCTTGAAATAAAGCCGTTTTCATATGAAACTACCAGGTCCTATCTTAAGGAAAAAGCAGACCACTTGACATTCACTGAAGACGGCTTAAAACAATTCTATACCTATACCCGAGGTATTCCGACATATATCAACACATTTGCAAAGTGCCTGCCCCCTGATAAGTTACTTGATAAGGATACATTAAAGGAAGAATTTAAACATATCCTTCCTCTTCTAGCAATGCATTACATTAACCTATGGTATGAACTAACCAATCAGGAACAGAAAATCATAACATCCCTGATAAAAAAACCTCTGAAAAGAAAAGACCTGGCTGAGAAATTAAATGTCACATCAGGGTCAATAAGCAAACCCCTTAAAAAACTTCAGAATCTCATCCTAATAGAATTAGACAATAAAGAGTACATGATTGCAGATCCGATATTAAAGCTCTGGCTAGAAGATTATTATGATAAATACCAGGTTTATCCTTACAGAACACCATAAAATCATGTTTTAACAATAAAAGAAAAAGAGGAGAAGAGGAGATATTATCATTTGTATCTCTTTAATAAACGAATGTTAGATATAAAACTGTATAGAAGACTACCTGTATTATAATGACACTCTCCACAAAAACCCCTTTTTCTGTTCTGACTTCCCAGGGTAACACTTTATTCATATAATCAGGCAATAAGAATATATGTAATATTACTAATAGTATTATTAAACCGTAGATGATGGATGTTTTATGGGATACCAGATACATTGATAGAATTAATGTGTTAAACATGATATGAGATATTCCCAGGCTAAACTGCATGACGGGTAAGTTCCAAAATATCTTTTCTCACTTGCGTATTTGTCTCCATCATAATAAAAGATTTTCTTACGAAGAAATGTGATAACAGAACAGTATGTAAGTAAACCACATAAAACTAATCCGAGATGAAAGAAGAAATAATTTTCTGTAAAGAAAGATATTGAATAAGTCATCCAACCAACAAGCACAAAAAAATAAAACAAACTGAATAATTTACAGGGTCTATGAAATTCCGTGAACCATTATCATTAACATAATACGTTTTATAACCTGTCTTATTATAGAAATAATCACTTAAGAGAAACTTACGAATTAAAAGAGAAACTGGTAATATCATAAAAAAACTAGCAGTACTGCCAATTACTAGCCAACCCAATCCTATGTTGATAGTCATGTCTATTATCCTATTGGTTTTGTCCTGTTTAATATGGGTAATATCTATTATATTTTATAGGTGACAATATCTTATGTCTTACTACTATTTTTTTCTTATAAACTTATATGATTATCCATGTTTAAATAAATTTGTTTACCCTTCAATATTGAACATCAAGAGAATACCATAAATACACTACGAACCCTATATCACTTCATCTATATTCCATGTTTTAGTAAGGTTGTATTTTTATACCTATAATGATTTATACTTAAAGACAGATAATGATTATTAAGGCTGTGGTGATAACAATGATTGATAATCTTAATCTAGATGACGTGTATACAGTGGAACGTATTGTGAAAACAGTTCCCACCAGTGAATTCTATGAGAACTTTGTGGACCTGGAATACACTGGAAAATTATGCAGGGAATGTAACATGTACAATAACAATTGGGGATGTCCTGAATTCAGGGAGGATGTCAGTGAATACTGGACAAGGTATGACAATATAAAGTTAATAGCTCTGAAATTAAATTTCACTGATGAATTTAGACAGAAAAGCTTCAATATTGATGAGATAATTGATATTGTTGACATGACACTTTTCAAGGAAAAAAGTAGGATACTGTCAGAGTTAATGGCTAAAGAGGCTGAAGCTGATGGTCTGGTATTATCTGCCGGTTTCTGTGATATCTGTGAGGAATGCAGCAGAATAAATGATGAACCATGCAGATTCCCTGACAAGGTCAGACATTCAATAGAATCCATAGGCACACTGGTTAATAAAACGCTTACCGATGTCTTCGGCTTTGAATTAGAAAGCATAGACTTTGAAAATGGCAGGTTTCCTGAGTATCTTACACTGCTGACAGCACTACTGTATTGATATAGTTAAATATATCTATATCTATATTATATAATATAGTATAAGAGTTGATAAAATATGACAAAAAAATTAATAGCATACTTCTCAGCTAGCGGAGTAACAAAGAACGCTGCTGAAAAACTGTCAAAAATAGATGATGATGACCTGTTTGAAATAACGCCCGAGACAGCATATACAGATGCTGATCTAGACTGGCAGGACCAGAACAGCAGAACAACAAATGAAAAAGAGGATAAATCAATAAGACCAGCAATAAAAAACACGATAGATGTATCAGAATATGATACAATAGTACTGGGATTCCCAGTATGGTGGTATACATATCCAAACATAATAAGCACATTCCTAGAAAGCACGGATTTCAGTGATAACTCAATAATCACATTCGTAACATCTGGTGGAACAGGAGTAACAGGACCAGTTAATGACTTAGAAAAAGCATACCCTGAAATCAGCTGGAAACAAGGAAAAAGATTAACAGGCAGTGAATCACAGGAAGAATTAAAGGAATTTATTAACCAATAAATTCTAACACAATCCCCTCCACATTTTTATTATTATTCTTTTTTTGAGAAGAATAATACCTGTTGTATATTAAAATAAAAAAAAGTAGTAGTAGTGTGATTTATATATTTGGAATTAGTAGTGATTAGCAGGGGTTAAGCCTAATGCGAAGTCTTGATCTTGTTTTCCAGGTATTCCGAAGGCATCAGCTCTGCATTGCGTACATGCTCTAAATACTGGTATTATTTGTTCTACTTCATCTCGTACTTTACTTAATTCGTCACAACCAGGACGTGAATATCCTTTGAATTTATTTAAAGGTATTAATGGTATTATATTCATTATTGATGCTCCACGGAATTTCACTTCTCGTGCTATGTCAATTATATGTTCATCGTTGAGTCCTGGTATTAGTACACTATTTACTTTTACTATTATTCCTTTCTGTGATAGTAGTTCTATTCCCTTTAATTGATTTTTCAGGAGTAATTCAAATCCTTCTCTTCCATGGTATGTTTTTCCGTGGTAGTGTATGTTATCATATATTTGAACACCTATTTCTGGGTCTATGGCGTTGATTGTTATTGTCACGGTTTTTACTCCTGCTGTTTGTATTTCCTCTGCATAATCAGGTACTAGTAATCCGTTTGTACTCATACATAGAATCATTTCTGGAAATTCTTCTCCTATTTTCTTGAATAATTTAAGTGTGTTCTCATTGTATAATGAGTCTCCAGGACCTGCTACTCCTACTACATTTATGGGCTGGTCTGTACTTGTTACTTTTCTTATGTGTTCTATTGCTTTATTCACGGTCATTATTTCTGAGGATACTCCTGGCCTGTTTTCTGTTTTGTTTATTGATCTTGTACAGAATCCACATTGTATGTTACATTTTGGTGCTATTGGTATGTGTATTCTTCCTACTTTATCATGTATCTTTTCATTAAAGCAGGGATGTACTTTTGTTATATGTGAAAAGCTTGTATCTTCTTTACTCATGGTTTTTCACTCCTTTTTATGATTATGTTAACGTTTTACATTCTATTTTTTTAGTGGAGAAATATTGAGGATATGCTTTGTTTTTAAAAAAAAGAAGGTTTAGGATTTTATGGGGAAATTTCATGATTATTGGGGTAAATTATCACTATTATATTCCTGAACCTTCTGATTGAATATTATCTCTTTCAACTTTTTCTGCTTGGAGTAGTTCTGTTATCCATGTGGATCCCCATTCTGATAAATCGTCTCCATAGAATGGTTTTGGTTTTATTTTATCTTTATTTTCTATAACATTTCTTGCTAGATTTCTATATACTTCTGCTTGTTCTGAATCTGGTGCTCCTTCTATTGTTGTAACTCCATCTAATTCACATCTTGTTACTGTTGATGACCTTGGCACATAGTTTATTACATTTGTTCCAGTATGGTTACTGAAGTCATCTATCATTGCTTCCTGTGTGGAGTTTTTTATGGAGTTTCCGATAATTCCACCAACTAGTGCTCCTCCTTTGTTTGCATATTTAAGAATTCCTTTAAATAGATTGTTTACAGCGTATATTGCCATGTAATCAGAGGATGTTACTGTGTATACTTGTTCTGCTACTCCTTTACGGATTGGCATTGCAAATCCTCCACATACTACGTCTCCTAGTACGTCGTAAATGATTATATCTGGGTCATAGTCTTCTATTATTCCATTTGAATCTAGTAATTCTATTGCTGCTATGATTCCTCGACCTGCACATCCTACTCCCGGTTCAGGTCCTCCTGCTTCTACACAGTATATTCCATTGTATCCATCGTATACTATGTTGTCTAGGTTGTTTTTTCTTTCTCTTATTGTGTCTAGTACTGTAGGTATGGTTTTTCCACCTCTGAGTGTTGTGGTTGAATCATTTTTTGGGTCACATCCTACTTGCATTACACTGTATCCTAGGTCTGATAATGCTGCAGATAGGTTTGATGTTGTTGTTGATTTTCCTATTCCACCTTTTCCGTATATTGCTATTTGTTTTCTTTTTGTCATTTAATCACCTTTCCTTATTATTTTTCCTATAATGGTCCTACAAATGTTGAAACCAGATCTTCGAATAATGTTAATCCACCATAATATCCACCATAATGATTTACTAGAACAGCACTACTTAATATAGGGAATGCTGCACTTACATGACATGCACCGAAATCCTCTGAAGCTGTTGGAGCTTCTAATGAACTACTAAGTAGGAATGTAAATGGTCTGTCCTTTAAATTTTCTCGGATACGATAAGTATCTGCTTCAAATATTACATCAGGAGTAATTGTGGATTCTAATGAATTATTGATTTCCTTAATAATCTTCTCTCTTACCTCTACTGGTGGATTATCTGTTATCTGCACAATATCTGGAAGATATCCTAATTCATTAGTTAAAAACTTTGTATATCCAATTGCATATGCACTATCTGCAACAACTGCAAAGTATTGGTTAGGACGACTTAAGATTATAGCATCTCCTGGTGCTTCAAATATGTGGTAGTAATTATCTTCTTTTGATTTTATGAAATCAGATACCTTTACTTCATCAATATTTAAAGTTCTGCCTACTCTATCAATAAAGGATGATGTTTGCTTAGCACCTATTGGTATACCTGGAAAAGTTATGTAAGGAGTTCCGAATTTTTCTTTAAGTTTTTTTGCTGCTCTTACACCTAACCATGGGTTTACAACCACATTAAGCGCTGCTTTTGGCACATTTTTAAGATTTGTTAATCCATCACCATATCCGAAGATAACATTTGCATTAACACCAAGTGCTGCGAATAATTGTTTTATTTCATATAAATCTCCTTTCCAGAAAACATTATTATATGGTAGCACTCCTAATATGTTAATAGTATTCTTTTCAACTTCCTGTTTCTGTAATATATCACTTTCGATAAGAGAATCCCAGAATAGATTATATCCCTCGAAGGAGTGTGCTTTAAATCCAGGTGCATTTACATGTATAATATCATGATTGAACTGGTAATTCTCAACTACACTATCCACATCGTCTCCTATTAGTGATGGTACACATCCTGAGATTACAACGTAGAAGTTAGAGTTAGATATTTTTATTGTGGAATCTATGAGGTTATCTAATTTTTCTTCTCCACCAAGAATCACATGTTCTTCTACTAGACATGAACATGGAGTTGCTGTTCCTCCCTTATTTTGTCCACAGGATTGTCCTCCGGGATATAATGTTCCGAATAGATGTGCTACACCACATCCTGCTCCTGAGTGTAGGATAGGAATAGCATTGTTTAAGCCGAGTGTTGTTGCATATACTCCAGATAATGCACAGCCGTACCTTGGAGCTTCTACAGATTCTCTTTCAATGTCAGTTGTTTTAGGATCTAAGTGGTATTTAATCTGATTAATTTCCTTCTTGATTTCTTCTGAATTTTTTGCCAATTTAACAGCTCCTCTTGCTTATTTACCATATACTTCTTCTTCATTGTTTTTGGTATTGTCTCTGTTTTCAACAAAGTATAATGGGTCTTCTTGTTCATACCACCAGTCTTTATATGCTGGCTCTGTTTTTTCAGATAATGTTTTCTGATATGCTTTATTGATAAATGCACGTAATAGGAATTCTCCATATGCTACTGCTCCGGAATATGCTGATTGTGCACTTTCTGGTGCTGGATCTCCTCGTAATGAGTGAATTCTTGTTACTTGTGTATCTCTTTTCCAGCTTCCTCCTTGGAATGGACAAGTTAATGTTAAATCTGGTTTTATATTTGATGTTACATTTGCTTGCTCTGCTGCTTGGAATGTGTTAACCATTATGTCAAAGTCACCTTTTCTTTCAATGATATCTGCTAATTCATCTATTAGTAGTTCGTCAAAGTCCTGTGCCATTGCTGCTGGTGCTTCCAGGCCTAATTCATCGAAATATGGCATTTGTGATACTAGTCTTCCTTGTCCTAGTGCTCCTAGTACTTTTATTTTTTCTCCATTTTTACGTTCATTGGATATTTTTATGAATTGTTGTTTGATTGCATTTAGTTTTGGTTCCCATTTTGCATGTTCTTCTTTGATTAGTTCTTCTACTTCTTCTTCTTTGTCTGTGTATTTTCCTATTTGTCTTAGCCATTCATCAGTGTTTTTAAATCCTGTTGGTACTGGATATAAAAAGTATGGTACTCCGAATTTTTGTTCTAATCCTCGTGAAAGGTAGTCTGTGTATGTTGGACATATTGGTGCTGTTACAGCTGCTTCTCCTAGTCTTTCGAATTGTTCTACTGTTGCAAATTCTGGTATGAAGTTTACTCTTAATCCTAGTTTTCCTAGTAGTCTTTTTATTTCTAGTCTGTCTTGCCATGTATATGATAGCATACTTGCCACGTTTACCAGGTCTTTTTGTTTTTTCTCTGGTTTTTTTACTAGGTATTTTAGTACTGCGTGCCAGAATGCATCGTATCCTGTTTGTACCAGTCTGCTTCTTACTCCTTCACAGTGTACTGGTACTATTGTAGCTTCTACTTCTGGCTGTACGTCTTCTACTGTACCTTCTATGTCTTCTCCTATGATTCCTGTCGTACATGATGTTAGTATGAATATTGCTTTCGGATGGTATCTTTCCTCTGCTTCAAGTATTGTTTTTCTTAGTTTTTCTCCTGCTCCGTAGATTACATCGTTTTGTTGAAGGTTTGTTGTCATCCAGTTTAGTTTGTAGCTGTGGGGTCTTCCTAATTCTTCTGGTACTCCTCTGAATAGTTCTCTGTATCCTAGTGCTGAGGCGGAGCATCCTACTGGTGCGTTGTATATTACTACTGCATCTCTTATTGTGCTTATTCTCACTGCTAGATAGAAGTTTAGTACGCATCCTCCTGATTGTTGGAATTTTCTTTCTTGTATCTGTACGTTTGAGTTTACAGCGTCATCCAGTAGTTTTGATGCTTTTCCATAGTATATGTTGGTTCCGTGTGCTCTTTGTTCTCTGTTGGGGCTTGTTATTGTGTTGAGGTTTATGTCCTGTACTTCCGGTTTGTTTTCTAGGTCGATTCCTAGTATTTCTTTTATTTTTCTTCTTTTACATTTTCCTATTTTGTAGGTTCCTTGTTCTGTTTTATGTGGGTGATTTTTTTTATGATCTCCTTTTGGACTCATATATTCAATCTCCTTATTGATATTGTGTTTATGTTTTTTTTGATTATAATCTTTTTTTTATTAAATTGTTGTTGTATTTGGTATATTATTTAAGTTAACAATGTTATATTAAATATTGTTTAATATTTTAATGAATATGGTATATTAATAATGGTTTGATTAAATTTAATTAACAATGTTAAGTAAGAATATAATTTAATAAAACATTCCTACCTAAATTTCTAATAAATACAAATTATTTAACTTAAACTACAAACATTATCCTAATACATGATACTGCTAAAAAGTTATACTTTTTATTAAACACGATGAAAGTATCACGTCAATCAGAATCAAAAAATACAAGACATATACCATGAATCTTTCATAATACATACAAAGTATCCAATTCAAATTAAATAATTTACAGCATTTAACTGCAAAGATTATCATCGTAAGATATAATTTTAATTAGTCAAAGGCTGTCAAAAAATAGTATTCTCAAAGATTATTATTCTTGTTGAGGACAAGAAGTGTTACTAGTACTTATATAGCTAAGATATTACTTAACCATGTAACTAATTTTGACGAGTTAAATATATTTCATCCTACATTTTTTTAAAAGATAACAAACATAACAAAGTTATCTTACTACAATGTTAGTATTACCTACTATTTAAAGGTTAGGTGTCTATAGTAATGAAAAAATTTCTGAATTCTTGTGTACTGATGTATTGTTTTTAGTCTTAATCTGCTTTGTAATTTTTGTTGACCCTTTTAATTTTTCTATTGTTATTATTACTCATTAAATAAATACCTCTTCTTATTGTATTACTTTTAACTTATTATATTTCGTTTCATATTTTAAGTTATTTTCGAATATACATTATATTTTTATATACAAAAAAATGAGATTAGTTATATAATAATAATTATATAATGAAAAAACTACATAAATATGGATTAATATTATCCTATAAGAAGTATACTTATTGTATAGTAGAATCATAAAATAAGGAATACATAAATTAATCAGAGGAATATGAACTGTAACTGACACTAAAAGATAACAGCATATAAGTTACTATGATAGATTTAACTTTATAAAAATTCTAATAATCTTGATTTTTCGTTTCTGAATCTGTTATTCAATAAAATATATATGTAAAGAGATTAAAAGTATACTATACAAACTAAAATAAATTGGGGTGAAAATATTGGATAAAAAAGTAGTATTAACAATATTAATTGTAGCACTAATAGGAGTGGTAGCTGCAACATATAATATTAACGATGCTGGAAAATTATTTAATCCATTAGCTTCAGTTAATGATGGTTCAACAAACACAATAGATCTGTTATCATCTGGTGAAGAAGGAGTAGCTAATGATACAGTTGCAACTAGTGGAAATTCACAGAATCCATCATCAAACAGTAGCAATGCTCAGGCAGTATCAACTAGTAGTAATCCTAACAGTCAATCACAGCCAACAACGGTAAACACTAATAATCAAAACAATGCAAATAATCCAGTGATAAACAATGCAAATAACAGCACATCAAATAATAAACTCATATCTAAAGCAAAAGCAAAACAAATAGCAGAAAATTCTCTACGTGGTGGTGACTATGACGGTGCAACAGCAGTATATCATTCAACAATAGGATCTGGTGATAATATGTGCTATTTATATGTAATAATATATCATGGTGAAACAGTAGGTGAATATGAAATAAATGCATATACTGGAGTAATCAGTGGAGGAGCATTTGCTAACGAAGTACAACCACCAGAAGAGACAAATAATAGTAGTGTATAATTTTTTACTATTATTATTATTATTTTTTTAAAAAATAATCTTCTTTTTTTTACTAATTTATCTTTTTTTTATAGACACTATAATTATAGCCATATTAAAAAAAATGATATAAATCTCATACTTAAACGTGATTATAAATTATTATTAAAAGATAATATGGGCCTTAAATTACATGGCAAAATTCAAACAGACTTTTTTTATACTTTAAAATTAATAAAAATATGTTATAGAAATTAAAACAGAATTAAATGTTATGATAATCATTTTAATTGATAATTTCGAAATTATAAGTTTTAATATAAGCTAAAAAGACTATTTAAAGTAAAAAATAAGTTTAAACTTAAATATCAATTAATCAAAGACTAATTATATTTTTGTATATAGATTAATAGTTTATAATACTTTTTTTTATATTAATCCTTTATCGTATGATGTTATATTTTTTTATTCTCCATATTTTTTGTATTCCTTGAATTTTATTTTAGTTTATTTCTCTTTTTTGATTATAACCTTTTCTTTTTTTGATTCATGTTATGTACTCTGTTATTATTTTGTTAATTATCTTGTTTGAGATATATCTTATATTTTTATAATGATTAATCATAATAAATTATCAAAAAGTTTAATAATAATAAAACTAAAATATTTGACTGTGAAAAAAAAAACACTATTAAAAAAGAGGAAATAAAAAATGTCAAAAAATGCAATAATAACTGGTGGATCAAGAGGAATAGGAAAAGCAATGGCTTTAAAATTAGGAGAACTGGGCTACAATGTAGCAATCAACTACAGAAGTGATTCCTCCAAAGAAAAAACAGAAGAAATAATAGAAGAAATCAAAACAAAATATGGAGTAGAAGGAATAGCAATACAAGCAGATGTAAGTAAATTCGAAGACTGTAAAAAACTAGTGGAAACAGTAGTAGATACATTTGGAGATAAAATAGATGCACTAGTTAACAATGCAGGAATAACAAACAACTGTAATTTCATAGATTTACAACCAGAAGATTATGAAAGAGTAATAAACACAAACCTAGTAAGTATGATGCACATGTGTCACTTAACATTACCATACATGGTAGACCGTGAAACAGCAATAGTATGTACAGCATCAGTAGGTGGTATGACAGGAGTAATAAATCAGGCTGATTACTGTGCAGCAAAGACAGGAGTAATAGGATTAGTACGGGCATTAGCACTGGAATTTGCAGGACGTAAAGTACGTGTAAATGCAATTGCACCTGGAATGATCATGACTGACATGCTTCGTGGAGTAAATCAGGATGAATTAAATGCACTTGCAGCAACAATACCTATAGGTCGTATAGGTGATGTTTCTGATATAGCAGGAGCACTGGGATATATTTTACAAGCACCTTACCTCACAGGTCAGGTAATTTCACCTAACGGTGGTTTTGTATTACAATAAAAATAGAGAATTATTCTTTCAACACATCCCTTTTTTTTATTTATATTTATCACTAATTTTTAGATTTTCTAATAAATATACTATTACAATAAAAAAAGGAATAAAAAAACAAAATATAAAATGAGCATAAGATAAATTTTTTTTTTATTTAGTTATATGTTTTAACTTGAAATTAATAATCTTTCTAAGATCATCTAATCTAAGTTCTACTTGATAACCAATCTTTCCACCACTAAAATATATTGTTTCAAACTGCTTAGCACTATCATCTATAATAGTTGGATAAGTATGTTTCATTCCTATTGGAGAACATCCACCATGAGTATACCCTGTTAATGATAATAATTCCTTTGATTTCACCATTTTTATCTTCTTTTCATCAACAGCCTCTGCTGCTAGTTTTAAATCTAATTCTTTACTCACAGGTACTAAGAAAACGTAATTTTCATCAGTCTTGCTTCTTGTTACTAGTGTTTTATATGCACTATCAGGGTTTTCATGCAGATAATTAATTACATCAACTCCACTTATTAATCCACTATCCTTGTAATAATGACTTTTATATGGAATATTTCTCTGCTCTAATAATCTCATAACATTTGTCTTATCTTCATGGTGTTTCAATTATATCATCTTCTAATAGAATTTATATTATTATTAATATTTACCACTTAATCCTTTTTAATATAATATTTAAATGAGGGTATCTGGAAAATTTCCATAAAAATAGATTTAATAAAAAGAATACTACAGACTTATCTTTTTTTAAAAAAAGAAAAAACAGGAAAACATTACCATAATACTAGTTTGTGACAGCCTTAATAATAATTTAATGATTAAAAATAGGTGAATTATTTTAAAGATACCTTAAAATAGAATATTAATAATCTTGATTAAGTATAATTCAATATTTTACTTTTAATAACTTTAATATCACAGCCATGCTCCATATTCGGTTATTCATATATAGAATATTCATGTATAATTATATTATCTAGTTTTAACAGAGTATAACTATTAACAATTATATTTCCACGTATTTTCTAAATTTTTTCATAATTTTATTATAAAAATATAACTAAAAAAGGGAGATAATTATTTTTTTATGTCAGCAGATAAACAAAAATGGTCAAGTAATCTAAATTTTCTGCTTGCAATGATTGGATCAGCTGTAGGATTAGGTAATATATGGCGTTATCCTTACGTAGCATATACTAATGGAGGAGGAGCATTCCTAGTTCCATACATAATTTCAATCATATGTATGGGTATTCCATTACTATTCTTTGAATATGGAAGTGGATACACATTCAAGGCAGGAATAAACAGAATAGTTCGAAAAATAAATAAGAAATATGAATACTTCGGATGGTTCATGTTAACATCAACATTTCTCATACTATCCTACTATTGTACAGTAGTAGCATGGGATGCAATATACATACCTCTAAGCTTCTTTAAGGGCTGGGGAACAGATACAAATGCATTCTTTAACAATGTAGTGCTAGAAGCATCAAATCCAGGAGGAATATTCCACATAGCAATCTATGTAATGATAGCAATGCTAATCATATGGTTTATAATGTGGTTTATATCACACCGTAACCTAAATGATGGAGTAGGACGATTTAATAAGATATTTATCCCATTACTGTTTGTAATGATGATAATTATAGTATTATTCGCAGTAACCCTACCGGGAGCAAATATTGGTATAATGACACTGCTAACACCACAGCCAAGCACACTTACCAATGTAAACATATGGCTATCTGCATTTGGACAAATACTGTTCTCATTAAGTGTGGGAATGTGTATCAGTATAGCATATGCAAGCTACCTGCCGGAAGAGACAAACATACCAAAAAATGCTCTGATAGTAGCAATAAGTAATTGTTCATTTGAATTATTCACAGCAATAGGAGTATTCAGTATACTAGGATTTATGAGTACAACAAATAACATACCACTAGACCAACTAGTAACACAGGGAACAGGACTAGCATTCATAGTATTTCCACAAATCTTCAATGCAATGGGGATATTCGGATATATAATAGGACCATTATTCTTCTTATGTCTACTATTTGCAGGACTAACATCAAACATATCAGTAATAGAACCAATAGCACTAGCATTAAGTGAGAAATTCAACTTCAACAGGTCAAAAAGTGTAACAATAACATGTATACTAGGAATACTAATATCACTAATGTTTGGAACATCAATGGGATCAACACTACTGGGAATATTTGACACATTCGCCAACAACTTCGGAGTAGTGCTAAATGTAATCATTGAAATAATACTCATAGCCTGGATATATGGAATTGATGACATACTAGCTAATATTAACAAGAATGCAACATTCCTAAAACTAGGAAAAACATGGATAACACTAATAAAATACATACTACCAGTAGTAGTATTTATAATATGGATAACAGGAATCATATCTAATATGTTAACATCAGATACACTAACAACAACAGTAGAACTAATACTATTCGGAGTACTATTCATATTACCACTAATAATAACAAAACTGCCAGCAAAAACAGAGGATTACTAAAAAAAGATGAAAACTCACCACCCCACCTATTTTTTTAGATTAGAATTAAAAATTATAACTACTATATTTTACAAATAATTACATAATAACTAGTCTAATTACTTATAATTAATTAACTGGAGTATTAACGATAATATATAGAGGGAGGTGAATTAATGAGGGATAATTCCGTGTTAATAATATGTGTCTGTATAATTATTTGTACAGTAATAATAGCAGCAACAGCAATTATTGTACTCGGCGACCATGACGAAAATAATAATACAAACCAGAACACTACACTGGCAACAGTAACTAACAACAATAGTAGCTCAAATTCAGGAAATAATTCTGCAAGCTCATCTAGTAGTTCAAGTACACAGTCAACTTCATCATCATCTGATATCGGTCCAGGATATCCTTCATCAGTAACATTTTATTCGGATGGTAATCCAAATACTGGTGAAACAGCCACATTAAACTTTGGAACTAATGCTGCTGGAAAAACAATCAAAGTAAGAATGTTCTATTATAGGGGTAGTGAGAAATTAAGTGGTAGCTATGAATTCCAAACTGTAACTATTGGACAGGATGGTACGGTAAAAATAACAGATAATACACCAATGCCAAAATATCCGGATACAGCAGAAATACAAATAGATCCAGGGGATGGTAACAGGCTCTCTTCATACTATGATCTTGGTACTTATTCTGGTTCACAGACATGTACTCCTAGATATGCTTAACAATCCTTTTTTTATCTTTTTTTTTAATTTTAATTTTTTAGTAACTATTTTTATAGAATAATCTTTTCAGGGTATTAATAATATTAAAAAAAAGAGAAAGGTGGGTGTTGATTTTTTAATCATGGTAACATTGTGCTTGTTCATCCCAATGGTCATTTGACCCTATATAATGTCCTCCATGAGCTGTTGTATATCTATATCCAAAATAATCTGCTTCTTCACGTGTAATTCCATCAGAATCTACAGCTGGTCTGTTAGAATTATCACTATCTGAACTTTTATGTTGAGATGTTGTTTTTGTTGTTTTTTTAGTAGTTGCATTGCTTGTTGCATTATCTGTTGTGTTATTTACTGTGTTATTTGTTGTCATATTAGCAGTAGTATTGTTTGTCTGGTTTTCTACATGATTTTCTGTAATGTATATTAATGTTCCACATACTATTACTACGCAGATGATAAGCGTTATACATATTATTATTAATTCTTTATTTTTCATAGTATTCATGCTTTATTTTGGATATTTAATGTTTTATTTTTTGTTTTTTATTAATCTATCATAAGAAAAATTTAAATATTCTTATATTTAAATATTTAAAAATAAAATCTATACTACAATTAATACAACAGTATTACATGTAGTTATATATCATATAAACTGTTTTATAAAAAAAGAAGGGCTTTGTAGAAAACATATAATTTTATAATAAAAATCTTTATGAAAACATTATCAGATCTTTTAAAATTAAATTATAATAAAAAATAGATAATTAAATAAAAAAATTACACTTGAAATTAATCTAAATTATAAAATCAAAGAATAATAAT
>AUXO011570130.1_pt1 | contig 17858 bp, 19 predicted proteins | sample 768731 | NCBI WGS metagenome assembly AUXO01 (sample SAMN02715735, study PRJNA202380) | gut metagenome | biome: sheep rumen | host: Ovis aries | place: New Zealand: Palmerston North
GTCTCCAAAACCGCCTGTGTGGGTTCGAATCCTACTACCCCTGCCAAATAAAACCACTATATCTAAAATAGTGGTTTTTTATTTTTTTATTGTTTGGTTCAAGATTTAATTAAAAAAGCTCATAGGAGGTGTTAACTATTACAAAATTTTTAAATTATTTTTTAATTCTCATTATTTTTTTAGTTCTTTTTATATGTACTTTTTTTATACCTACATTAGATATTTCAAGTTCTAACAATTTTATCAATTCTGAAATTATTGATTTAAATCCTGATGGTTTTGTATGGCCAATTCCTGGATATACAAGAATTAGTTCTCCCTTTGGCAAAAGAATATCTCCAACTGGTGGTGCTTCTTCTTCACATTCTGGAATTGATATTCCTGCTCCACAAGGCACAAAATTCATTGCTGTACATGATGGCGAAATCTCTTTTTGTAAATTTCTTGGCGCTGGTGGTTATACAATTACACTTTCTTTTGATAATTTTAAAGTTAGTTATTGCCATTGTGACCCAAATTTTATTGTGAAAGTTGGTGACCAAATTAAACAAGGACAAGTAATTCGGTCAGGTAGGCCCTAAATATGTTTATGATGTGTTACGGAAATCAATATCATGATTCTGTTGGAAAACCAACTAATGGTGCAACTACTGGTCCTCATTTGCATTTAGGTATAAGAGTTAATGGAAAATATGTCAATCCTGTAGATTATTTCTAAGTAATTAAAAGAATACCTCTTGATTAATTAGTCAAGAGGTATCACTTTAATTAATTACATATCATCATCTTCACAACCACTACAACCGTGGCAATTTCCAGAACAACCATTAGTATCATCAGGTTCTTCATCAACATCTCCTGACCAATCTAATTCAATTGTATTATTACATTCTGGACATTCAACTGATGTTTTATTTTCATCAACATCTATAATAAATTCATTATTACAATATGGACATACAATTTCAAAATCGAAACCATCTTCTGAATATATGTCATTTTCAATATTATCTATTATTGATTGCATTTTAGTCATTTTTTCTTCAATTTTCTTTTGATTTTCTTCAAGTTTTTTCATTTCTTCTTGCTTAAAATCTAATAAATAATCCATTTGATCTAAAATAACATCTAAAAAAACAGCAAATCTTTTCTTTATATATGCTAGATCCTCTTTGTCTTTTATATTTTTTTCGATATCATCTAAAAAGCTTTTGTATTCAGTTTTTAAGTTGTTTGCCATTTATATTCATTCACCTTTCTATTTTTTAAACTCTTTCCATATATTCACAAGTTCTTGTATCTATCTTTATTATATCGCCAATATTTACAAATAATGGAACTTGTAATTCTAAACCTGTTTCTAGTTTTGCTGGCTTTCCTGAAGTTGTTGTTGTATTTCCACTAAATCCTGGCTCAGTATATGTAACTTCTAATTCCACAAATGTTGGAGGTTCAACTGCAAATGTATTTCCTTTATATGAAAGAATTGTAACTTCCATATTTTCTTTCAAGTATTTTAAACAATCTCCTAATTGCTCTTCATTTAATGGAATTTGATCATATGTTTCATTATCCATAAAATAATATAATCCACCATCATTATACAAATATTGCATTACTTTTTTCTCAATTTCTGCTGCTGGATATTTATCTGATGGGTTAAATGTTTTTTCTAATGTCGCCCCTGTTATTACATTTTTTAATTTAGTTCTTACAAAAGCTGAACCCTTTCCTGGTTTTACATGTTGAAATTCTACTATTCTATATACATTACCTTCCATTTCAAATGTTGTTCCATTTCTAAAATCTCCTGCTGAGTATACTGCTGCCATAATTATCTCTCCTTTTTCATATTTTATCTTTTTTTAAACTTTATCTATTTTACTACATTTTTTGGTAAAAATCAAGTTTTAAAACATATATTATATTATAATATAATTTTTCTCTGATTTTGTTAAACTTATACAACCAATTTTTGTTATTTGAATTGTGTCTTCTATTCTTACTCCAAATTTTCCAGGTATATAAATTCCAGGCTCATCAGTTACTACCATATTTTCTTTTAGCTGTGTATCAAATTTACCAGAAATATATGGTGCTTCATGGATTTCCATTCCAACACCATGTCCTAAACTATGTATTAAATTATATCCATTAAATTTAAAATCATTTTCTACCATTTTACTTAGTAATCTAATACTAGCACAATCTCTCATTTCTTCAATTGTTTGAATTTGATTTTTTAAAACTAAATCATATACTGGTTTTATTTCTTCTGGTACACTACCAACAAAAAATGTCCTTGTCATATCTGAACAATATCCATTTACTTTACAGCCCATATCTATTGTTATAATATCGTTTTCTTTTATTTTTCTATCTGTTGGAACAGCATGAGGCTTAGATGTATTTTCTCCAGAAGCTACAATAGTATCAAAAGATAATCCATCTGTTCTTTCCTTAAAATATTCCTCAATTTCACCTGCAATTTGTTTCTCTGTCATTCCTGGTTTTATATATGACAATATATAACTAAAACATTCATCTGTAATTTGACAGGCTTTTTCAATGTTTTTAATTTCTTCATGGTCTTTTATCATTCTTTGTTTTTCTATTATATGTTCAGTTTCTACTAAATTATTAATTTTATATTTTCTTATAAGTTCCTTATAGCCTGCATATGTGACATAATTTTCTTCAAAACCAACATTTTCACAAAACATAAAGAAATTTTCATAATCATCTTTAGATACATTATGAATATCATACACAATTATTTCATCATATAAAGTTAAAATTCCATGTACATACTCTATATACCTTCCATCAGTTATATATATATTCTCTTTTCTAGTTAATATTAATACACCTTCTGCATCTATGCCTGTTAAATACTTAACATTTATTGGATTTGATATTATTAAACCTTGCAAATTTAAACTTGACATGGTATTTCTTAACCATTGTAATTTAGAATTCATTTTATTTCTCTCCTTTATGGTCTTTTATTTATCCTTTATACATTCCTAATGTAAATATTGTAATTAAAATTGTTTTTATTTGTTCAAATGGTATATATATACTAATAAATGATGCAATTACAATAAATGGTCCAAAAGGTATATATTCATCTGATTTTTTCTTTTTGCTTATTAATAAAATTATACTAAGAATTGCACCTATTAAAAATGATAATAAAGTAACAATTATAATATTTGAAAGTCCAAAAAATAGTCCTAATGCTCCCATTAATTTAACATCACCAAAACCCATAGCTTCTTTACCATAAAATAAACCACCTATTAGTGTTATTAAAAGGAATATTCCACCACCAGCCAACATTCCTAGTATCATATTTATTGTTATTGCAACATCTGATAATCCATATATAAATGCTATTACAATTCCTACTTCAAATATAGTTAAATTAAGCCTATTTGGTATGATTTGTATTTTATAATCAATTATAAACGCTGATATCAGCATCGGAGTTAAAATTGCGTATTTAACCAAATCCAAATTAGCTATTATTGTATTTTGTATTCCAAATTTATATACTAAAAAAATATATATAGCTGATGTTAAAATCATTAATATATAATTTGGTTTAAAATTCATTTTGTATTCTACTAATATATCTTTAGAAAAAACTTTTTTATATTCAGGCAATCGTTTATTCATCCAATTCACAAATTCTCCAACAACCAATCCCAAACTACATGCAATTATATAGTAGACTATATGTACATTATTTAAATACATTTTATTTTTCCTCTTTCTCCTCTAGTTTTATGTGTTTTTTTATTCTATTTTCAATTGGCCTTTTCCATGCAGTATACCAATAATCTTTTTTATTTATAGGATCAACTAATATTGTAAACATCTTACATCTATTGCCTCCTATTACATCAGTAAAAATTTGATCTCCAACTGTTGCAATATTTTCAGATTTCTCATTTAGTTTTTTTTGTACTTTTTTAAATCCTGATTTAAATGGCTTTTTTGCAAAACATATATACGGTATTTTTAGATAAATTGAAACCTTTTCCACCTTTTCCTTTTTGTTTGTATTTGATAATATATATAATTTTATTCCGCCCCTTTTTAATGCTTTCTATCCACTCAATCACTTCATTTGTTAGATTTTCATTATAATCTATTAATGTGTTATCTACATCTAAAATTAATGCTTTTATATTATTTTTTTGTAAAAAATTTATTGTTATATCTTGAACTTTTTTAAAATATGCTTTTGGATATATATTCATCTTTTTCCTCACTTGCTATAAGATACATATATATTACCAATTTGCTCGATTTTTGTCAAGAGGGATTAGGGGACGTTCTTTCCTTCCCCCTTTTAGGGATTAAGGGACACTCCTTGGAAAAATCAGTCCAGGGTTGGCATTCCTTATTATATTGTTTTGAATGTTATTACGAATGTAACTGTAAAAGCTTTAGAAGTTGTAGTATTAGAAAATGAGGGATGTTCACGGTACTTGAGTGTACGAAATGGTCTGAGTGAAGTAGGCTCGTTTTCTAATGCTACAACTTCTTAGCGTATGAAAGTTATCTGAGTAATGAAATGAAAAATAATATAATAAGGAACGCCAACCCTGGACTGATTTTTCCAAGGAGTGTCCCTTAATCCCTAAAAGGGGGAAGGAAAGAACGTCCCCTAATCCCTCATTTGCAAAATCTATGTTTTCCTATCACTACTGTTACAGGCCTCGACCAAATCCATTTATTAGTTGCAGTTGACGGATTAAAATAATAAATTGCACCATAAGAAGGATCCCATCCATTAATTGCATCTTGTGCGGCCTTTTTTGCTGTTGAATCTGGAGACATATTTACCTGTCCATCACTTACAGCATCAAATGCTCCATTTTGATATACCACTCCTGCAATAGTATTTGGAAAAGCACTACTTTTTACCCTATTCATCACAACAGCTCCTACTGCAACTTGTCCCGAATAAGGTTCTCCTCTAGATTCTCCATATATAACTCTAGATAGAAGATTTATATCACTAGAATTACTTGAACTTGATGATGAACTTGAGCCTGAACTCGTTATACCCATTGCTGCTAAAGTTTTAGAACCTGCTATTCCATCTACTTTTAATCCATTTTTTCTTTGAAAATATTTTACTGCACTAACGGTTTTACTTCCATAAATTCCGGTCAACACTTCCTGTATAATATCCCCATTTTTTTAACTTTGTTTGTATTTGTGTTACTTCATTACCTCTAGAGCCATATTTTGATAATGCATCTACAGAACTATTTTCAATTAAAACACTAAATATAAATCCCAAAATGCATAATAATGCAAACATAAATAATATTATAATTTTCTTTTTATTTTTTAACATAAAAAATCACCTTAACTAATAAAACTTTTTACTATTTTTATCAATTAAAGTGTATTTTATACATTATTATATTATATTCATTATGAACAATATCTACAAAGTATAGCTTCTAATCCAATTTGCAAATCTATCAAGCCATTTTTATATTTAAAATCCAAATCTCTTAAATTTTGTAGAATACTTTTTAATTCTTCTTCTTTAAAATATTTTGATTGTATTTTATATTTGTTTACTAAAAAAGTTTGATTTGGTTTTAAGTCTAAACTAGTAATAATATCTTTGTTATATTTTAACGCTAGACTTGTATAATAAATCTTTTTAAAATGATTATATAAAGTAATTAAAATTTTTTGTATTGGCTCTTTTGCATAAATTAGATTTTTCAATACTTCTAAAGCTTTTGAAATTTCTTTTTTTCCAAGATTGTCTGTTAAATCAAATATAATACTTTCTAGTTTTTTTGTAGCTAATAAATCAATATCATCTTTTTCAATTTTTCCATTTTCTCCTGCATATTCTATCAATTTTCGAATCTCATTAATTAATTCCTGCATATTTGTTCCACAACATTCAATAAAATATTTCACAGTAATATTATCAATATTTACTTTATATGCATTACATATAGAATGTATTCTTTTTTCTAATTGAATTGGCTTTAAAAACGCAAATTCGCATACAACTCCATTTTTGTCTAAAGTATTAAATAATTTCTGTCTTTTGTCTACTTCTTCATCAATAAATACCAGTACTGTTGTTTCATTTATCAATTTTACATTATTGGTTATATATTCATTTATCTTTTCTTTAACATTTGAAAGCTCTGCACTCTTTCTTTTTCCATCTTTTTTAAATAATCCTGTATTTTTTGCAAATATTAATTTCTTTTCATAACCGAATGCTGGTGTTTCTATATTATTAATTAATTCTCCTATATTTGTATCATCAATATAAATAAAATTTATACCTTTTATAGTTTCTCCAAATTTATTTTTTATTTTTTTCAATATATTTTCTAATAAATATGTTTCTTCTCCATACAAAAGATACAAACTATTTAATTCTTCTGTTTTTAATTTTTTCTCTAAATTGTCAATAGTTAACATTCAACATTCCTCTCTTTCAAAAAAAACAAGTGGACAAACCAGCGGGGACAAACCAGCAGGGACGGACCTTTTGGTTGAAGCTTTTTTCAACCAAAAGGTCCGTCCCTGCTGGTTTGTCCCCGCTGGTTTGTCCACATTGGTTCATGTCTATTTTCCTAAAATAATTCTAAATACCTCTGCAACGCTCCAACCTTGAGCTATTGCACCTTTTGGTAATTGTGGTTTACATGAATCATATATTTCTGCTATACTTCCTATACAACCATTTTCATATAATTCCTTTTTAAATATTTTATTTGTTCTATTTATAAATTTTTCAAGTTTTTCTTCTAATATTTGCTTTTCCTTTTTCCTTTTTTCAACTTTTATACAATTTTTTAAAGCATTATAATATAATCCTAAAAGCCAAGGCCATGTAATTCCTTGATGATAGCTACTATCTCTTTTCTCTGGTGACCCATCATATATCTCTATATAGTTCTCTTCACATTCCGCTAAAGTTTTTAATCCATAAGGATTCAATAATTTAGTTTCAACTACTTTTAATATATTCTTAGCTTCATCTGAATATAATTCTATAACCTGATATGTCAAACTTAATGCAAATAATTGGTTTGGCCTTATTTTACTATCCCCTAAAACATCATATAAACATTGTGTTTTTTCATTATAAAATTTATCATTAAAAGATTTTTTACAATTTTCTGCAATTTTTGCATATTTCTTTGAATTTTCTCTATATCCAAAAGTTTTACATAGTTCTTCCATGATTTTATTTGCATTATACCATAAACTATTAACTTCTACCGCTTTACCATTTCTAGGAGTTATTGCTTTACCATCAAATTTTACATCCATCCACGTATTTTGCGTATTTTCTGTTCCAGATACTATTAATCCATCATTGTCTAAATAAATATTGTTATTATCTACGTCTATTCCATTACAATAATTTTCAATAATTTCTTCTAATTTTTCATATAACTCTTCTTTTATAAACTCATAATCTCCTGTATAGTTTATATATTTTTGTATTTGTTCAAACAATAATAAAGATGCATCAACACTATTATATAATGGTCTGTTATCATATCCTGAATAACCATTAGGTACAAGTCCATATTTTATATCTCTTACCATTGTTTTTAAAACTTCTTTTGCTATTTCATACCTTTTTGGAATTAATAATAATCCTTCAAAAGAAATCAAACTATCTCTTCCCCAATCTAAAAACCAATGATATCCAGCTATTAAAGTATGTAAACCAAAATTTGGACGATATACAACAAAATTATCAGTTGCTATTAAATAATTTTTTATTAACTCATCCTGCTCTTTTTCTTTTTTAGTTTTATTTTTTTTTCGTAGGTCTATTAATAATGATTTATTAAATAATTCTCCTAAACGTACTATTTCTTTATTTATTAATGTTTTGCCATCAAGTTGTTCTATATTTTCTTCTAATGAACAAATAAATGTAATTTCTTGTTCTTCCCTTGCTGATATTTCAATTTCATAAGTACCAGGAACAATGTGATTTTCATTTGCTACAAATCCTCTTTTTTGCTCTTCAATATAAAACATATTTTTAAATATATCATTATCATGTTTCAAATAATTTCCACAAGATAAATTCATGTAAATTGGTGTTTCAGAATTATCATCAATTACAAGTTTTACCTTATTTTTATTTATCTCTTGTTTTAAATTATAATTATAATCTGTATTCACTTGATGAAAATCTCTAAAGTTCATTATTGGTGATAAAGATAATTTTGCCTTACTTCCACCATTTTTCACCTTATAATAAACTGCAACTGTATTTTTTCCATATTCCATACAGATTATTTTTGTGATTTCAGTTTTACCTATTTTATATTTAAATATTGGTAAAAAATCTTTTTCAAATTCTTCTTGATATTCATATCCTTTTGATATATATTCGTTACACACATTTGTGTATAAATCATATCTCTTTCCTCTTATTTCTATAGCTTCATCTAATTTTGACAATACTAAAAATCTTCTAGCAGGTGGTGTCAAAGGTGCAACTAAAAGTCCATGATATCTCCTTGTGTTTGCTCCAATTATTGTAGATGAGCTATAACCTCCTATTCCATTTGTTATTAGCCATTCTTTTGTTAATCCATTTTCTAAATTCAAATCTTCTTTAGTAACTTTCATTTTTTTCTCCTTACTTTATACTAACTTACTATTTTCCAATTTTTTAATCATTTCTTCTCGAATTTCTTGTTTACTTTTTTTCACATCTGCTGCATGTTTTTCTCTTGTTCCTCTTGAATTCTTTGCATGTTTTTCTCTTTGTTTTGTATTTTTCGAAGACTTATTAGATTTTGAAACTATTTTTTCACTTTTTGTTTGTAAAACTTTATTATTTTTATTTGAAGCATTTTTTCTTCTTCTTCTATTTTTTATATTTCCATCAGCTTCTCTAATTGAAGCAATTCTTTCACTATATTTACTGCTAAATTTACTTTTTGTTTTCCACTCTTTTTCTCTTTTACCTTTTCCTTTTTTTACCCTTTTATCCATATTTTTCTTGATTTTATTTATTTTCTTTTCTTGTCTTAATTTATTATTTAACATTAAAAATTGTGGATCATTTTGCTTATCTTGATATTTTAAATCATCACAAATTAATTCTATAATAGATGATGCAACTAATGATGGATTATGTCTTATATGTCCATCTATTATTGCAGATAAATCCCTTTGTAAAAATTTAACACCACTTACCTTTTCACTTTCTTGAACAACTAAATCTTGTCCTTCTAAATTATATTTTTTGATGTACTCAGGTACAATTTCTCCAGTATCATAAATACAATAATCAACAATTCCTTCACCACAGTGTTCAACAATTGCTTTTAAATGATCTGCTACACTGTAATTATCAGTTTGTCCTGGTTCTGTCATTATATTGCTAATATAAACTTTTATAGCTGAACTTTCTTTCACTGCTTTTGCAACTCCATTAACCAAAAGATTTGGTATAACATTTGTATATAAACTTCCAGGTCCAATAATTATACAATCAGCATTTTTTATAGCTTCCAAAACACCTGGAGCTGGTCTACAATTTGCAGGTTTTATCATAATTCTGTTAATACTAGTTATTTTATCAGAAACTATTTCTGGAATTTTAGATTTTTCCTCTACAAGATATCCATTTGCAAGTTCCGCTACAATTTTCATTTCATCTAGAGTGACTGGAATTACCTTTCCTACTATATTTAAAACTTCATTACTTTTTATAATAGAATCTTCAAAATTGCCATTTATTTGCTTCATTGCTGAAAAATAAATATCTGAAAAATTTAATCCAGCTAATTTACCATTATTAAATTGAAAATTAAATAATTTTTTTATTTGCTCTTGTTCTGGAGCAAGTGAAATAATACTATCTTTAACATCATTTAAAGGTAAAGTTTGAAGCTCTTTCCTTGAATATTTTTCTTCTTCACCATAATCTGAAATTGTTACAATTGCAGTTAGATTATTTGTATAATTTTTTAATCCAGCAAGAACAGTATTTAAACCTGTTCCTCCACCTATAACAACAATATTAGGTCCTTTATCATATACTGTCTTGTTAAATATTAGTGAATTTACATTAACATTACTTCTATTTTGCATTCTATCATCCGTAGATTCTACCAATATTTCTAAAGTTCTTTTATTTAGAAATATTAAACCTAAGACAATTGCGACAAATCCAAGCACAAATATTGCTACAACCTCTCCAACTTCCTTAAACGATATTTCCTTCATAACAATAACTTTTGCTAATCCATAACAACTAAGTATAATTCCTAATAAGATTAAAAAAATCCATCTTTTCATTTTATTACTTGACTTAAACCATTGCATTAAACCATTCATTTCAACAATTCTCCTTTTAAACCTTAAGGAAAAGATTCAACTTATTCCCCAATTAGTTCTATTTCTAGTTCTATTTCTTTATCAAATTTTTTCTTGATTTTATCTTTAATGTATTTTACTAAATCTAAAACATCTTTTGCTGTTGCATCACCTTTATTTATTATAAATCCACTATGTTTAGTTGAAACCTCTGCTCCTCCTATACTATATCCTTTTAATCCTGCTTCATCAATTAATTTAGCTGTTACGAAATCGTCTCCTCTTTTAAATGTACTACCTGCACTTGGAAATTCTATAGGTTGATTCTCCAATCTGTATTTTGTATATTCCTCTATTTTGTTTTTTATATCTTTTTTATTTCCTTTTGACAGTTCAAATTCAACTTCTGTTACAATATATTCTTGTTTTTTTAATATACTATCTCGATATCCAAATTCCATTTCTTCTTTTGTAAATATTTTTTCATTGCCTTTATAATCTAAACATTTTACTATTTTCACAATATCTTGTATTTCTTTTTTATGTGCACCTGCATTCATAGTAACTAATCCACCAATTGTACCTGGAATTCCAGATAATTCTTCCATTCCAGCTATTTCATTATCTAATAAAACTCTAGCTAATTTTGCATTTTTTTCTCCAGCTCCTACAATTACACTAACTTTATCCTTTTTATTTATTATATCTACTTTATCTATATTTATCATTAATGTAATTCCTTTAATTCCTTTATCTGAGACTAAAACATTACTTCCATTTCCTAAAATTGTTATCTTTATTTTATTATTTTCTGCTAAATTTAATATTTCTTTTAGTTCATTTTCATTTTTTATTTTTATAAAACATTCAGCAGGTCCACCTATTTTAAAAGTTGTATGCTTTTTCATTGGTTCATTGAAGTAAATTCTGCTTTTTTCTATTGTTATATTTCCATTGTTTATTATTGCTTCTATGTCCAAGTTTTCACATCCTTTTATTTTTATATTATTATATGCATAACTATATCATTTTTTTTACAAAAATACAAGTGGTTAGATAATAAGATAATCATTAAGAAAAAAACAATTTTTTATAATAAAAACAAACCTTTAAGAATAATATTTATATAATATATTGTTTCGGAGGTCCTTTATGATTTCAAAACCTATTTTTTATGCAATAAAAATAAAAAGAAATTTTTTTACATTAATATTTTTACTTTTTACATTTTGCTTACTATTTTTTTCAAAGACTAATCTACCTGCAGTTAAATCAGGTCTGTCATTATGGGCAAATTCAGTTGTTCCTTCATTATTTCCATTTTTCGTTGCAACAGAATTATTAATGCACACTAATATCATCAACTGGTTTGGAAAAATATTAAACCCATATATGAAACCACTTTTCAATATTCGAGGAGAAGGCTCTTTTGCTTTTATAATAGGCATTATAAGTGGATATCCAATTGGTGCAAAAATTGCTTCAAATTTTAGAATTAATAATATTTGCACTAAGGAAGAATGTGAAAGATTGCTTAGCTTTACAAATAATTCTGGTCCTCTTTTTATTATTGGAACAGTTGGAGTTCTAATGTTTAAAAACACTGCAATTGGAGTTTTACTTTTTATTACACATATTCTCGCATGTATTACAGTTGGAATCATTTTTAGATTTTGGAAAAAAAATAAAAGATCAAAAGATTATATTAGTAATTCAAATAATGTTTCAGAAACAAAACAAAATATATCATTTTCAAACCTTGGAGAAGTCTTAGCTGAAAGTATTACAAGTGCCACATCAACAATTTTATTAATTGGAGGTTTTGTTATTATATTTTCTAGTATTATATCAATTTTAAAAACTACTGGAATAATTAATTTTTTAGCGACTTTAAACTTTCCAATTTTTAATCTGTTAAATATAGACACTTCATTTTTACCACCATTAATTAGTGGATTTTTAGAAATAACAAATGGGATCAATACAATTTCTAGCATTGCTTGTAAAAAAATATCTATTAATATTATATTTACATCATTTTTACTAGGATTTGGTGGGATTTCCGTCTTATTACAAGTTTTAAGTATTACATCAAAAACTGATTTATCAATAAAACCATATTTATATGGAAAGCTATTACATGGAATCCTTGCAAGTATTTATACATATCTTTTTATTAATATTATACCATTTTTCAACTATGATTTATAATTTAAAAAGGAAATATTTTGACGGAGTTAATTGCACATTTTAACTCCGTCAAAATATTATGCTAAAATAAAATAAGCTAAAACTATAATTCCAAGTACTATTCTATAATATCCAAATATTTTAAAATCATTTTTCTTAATATAATTCATTAAAAATTTAATAACAAATAAAGAAACCATAAAAGCAACAAACATACCTAATAATAAAATTGTTATTTCCACTGTTGTAAAAGATAATCCAAATTTTAATATTTTTAATAAACTTGCCCCAAACATTGTTGGAATTGCTAAGTAAAATGTAAATTCTGCTGCAACAGGCCTAGATAAACCAATTAATAATGCTCCAATTATTGTGGCACCTGATCTAGATGTTCCTGGAAAAATTGCTGCCAACAATTGAAAAAAACCAATTATGATTGCATCTTTGTATGTAATTTGATTACTTGTTTCTTTTTCACTTTTTTTAGTTTTATTTCTATTCTCAACTAAAATAAAAGCTATACCAAATACTATTAATGCAGTTGCAATACAAGCCGGATTGTAAAATAATTTTTCAAATAACTCATCAAATAATAATCCTATAATTGCTGCTGGAATACAAGCAACTAATATTTTTCCCCATAAATTCATTATATCTTTATTTAAATATGATAATATTCCGGTTTTACTAATCGCTTTTTCTTTATCATTTGTAAATGGCCATATTTGTTTAAAAAATAATATTACAACTGCAAGAATCGCACCTAGTTGAATTACAACTTCAAACATTTTCCAAAATCCATCAGAAACTACATTAAACTTAATAAATTGTTCAACCAATATTAAGTGCCCTGTACTGCTGACAGGTAGCCATTCTGTAATACCTTCAACAACTCCAAAAATAATTGATTTTATTAATTCAATTACCATATCATTTCTCCTTTATGTTTTGTTTATCAACTTGCCATTTATCTCCGACCCCATTGGCATTTTCTCTTTCATCTTTATTATACATTTTTATATCATTATAACCTATTTGCCTTGTGATCTCTGCCATTTTTTCTAAATGTTCTTTAGCATTAACTTCCTTTTCCTTTAATCTATTCTCTTTCTCCTCTAATGTATCTTCTAAATTAAATGGTTTTTTTATTTTTGCCATTATTGTTATAAATATTGGATCTTTATTTACTTTTTCTACTATTTTTTTACTGTTTATATCAACTGCTATATTAATATATTTTATTGCTGTTTCTTTATCTCCTTTTATTAAATATATTTTAGAAAGTTCATAATATCCATCTGCTGATAATTCTTCTTCTTCAATTGCTTCTAAAAATCTTTTTTCTGCTTCTGCCAAATCTTTATACATTAATGCTATCTCAGCTAAGCAGTATTTTGAATTATATGATAGACTGTTTAGTTCTGCTGCTTTTTCATAACATATTTTTGCATTTTGAAAATCATTTAACATTGTGTATGCTATTCCTAAATTATAATTCAAATCAAAACTTACGGGTGAATATTTTAATGCATCCTGATATACATTTACTGCTTCTTTATACATTTCACTATCTATTAATATTTCTCCTAAAAGAATACTTGCATCATACATTTCTGGCTTTTTAGATAATAAATTGAATAACATATCTGATGCTTCTTGTCTTTTTTCTAAATTATTTAATAATTTTGCAACTTTATAATAAGAATTGTAATCTTTTTTGTTTATATCAATTGCTTGAACATATTCATCAATTGCTTTTCTCATTCCACCTTCTTTTTCATAAAGTTCTGCAAGCATTTTATGTGCTTTATAACTATTTGGAATTTTATCTATTAAATTTAGTAATATTTGTTTTGCTTTTTTATTATTTCCAAGAGTTAAATATATTTTTACTTTTGTTGTATTTATTGTTTCTAATAATGAAAATCCTCTTTCTTCTAGAATAATTAAGAATATTGGAATTATTAATGCAAATATGTATTTTAAAAATACAAAAACAATATTTAATTTTATTGCAAAAAGTACCTCAACAAAATTTAAAGCTATTCCAATAACTTCCAATACTAATATTATTATATAACTCATATCATTATTCTTAAGCATTTTAAAAAACATATATACAAATATTGCAAATGATATAAACATAAATATTATTTTTTCTACTATCATAAATGTTTACTCCTCTTTTTGTTATTATCTATTATTTTATTTCTTTTTTTATCATTTGTCTAGTTTTTAATAAAGTTCTCTATATACTTTATAATTTCTTAAAATCTTTCTAACATAATTATTTGTTTCTTTATATGGTATATTTTCAATGTTACTTCCATCTTTGTTTATCATACCTTTTTCTATCCAATTATCAACTGTACCGATTCCAGCATTATAAGCTGCAACAGCTAATTCAGTATTGCCATACTTTTCAATCAAGACCGATAAATATTTTGTCCCAATATTTATATTATTCTGAATATTTGCTATATCTTCTTTTGTGTTTTCTAAATCAATTGAAATATTGTATTTTGATGCCACTTCCAATGCTGTATTTTCCATAAGTTGCATTAACCCAACTGCATCTTTATGCGAAACTGCCTTTTCATCAAAATTACTTTCAGCCTTAATAACTGCATAAATTAGTTTGTCATCAACTTGATATTTTTCACTATATACAGACACTATTTCACTATATTTTTTTGGATAAAATAACTTTAGTATATTATTTCTAAAAATACCAAGAAAAATAGCTATTATTAAAATTATTATAAAAACAATTATTTTAGTATATTTCAATTTTTTCTCTCCTTTAGGGATTTGGGGACGTTCTTTTTTTCCCTGTTTTGGGGAAAAAAAGAACGTCCCCAAATCCCTCTTATTTGCAATCATACCAATTTTCTGCTTCTGATATTTCTGCTACTAAAGGCACTTTTAATATTGCTGCTGATTCCATAGATATCTTCATTATTTGTTTTATTTCTTCTTTTTCTTCTGGAACAGCTTCTATCATCATTTCATCATGTACCTGCAATACTATTTTTGATTTTAATTTTCTGGTTTTTATTTCATTATAAACTTTTATCATTGCTATTTTCATTATGTCTGCTGCTGTTCCTTGTATTGGTGTATTCATTGCTGCTCTAGAACCAAATTGCCTTACCATATAATTATTAGATTTTAATTCTGGAATGTATCTTCTTCTTTTAAAGATTGTTTCTACATAACCCTTTTCTTTTGCTTCTTCTGTAATGTTTGTCATGAATTTTTTTATTCCAGAATACTGCTCTAAATATTCATCGATATATTGTTTTGCTTTTTTTCTACTTATACCAAGCTGTTCACCAAGGCCGAAGTCACTTATTCCATATACTATTCCAAAGTTTACTGCTTTTGCATTACTTCTTTGTTCTTTTGTTACTTCATTTATTGGTGTTTTAAATACTTTTGATGCTGCTTGTTTATGTATATCTTGCCCTTCTTTAAATGCTTGTATCATATGTTCATCTTCTGAAATTGATGCCAATACTCTTAACTCAATTTGTGAATAGTCTGCATCTATATAGATTTTACCATTTTCAGGCTCAAATACTTTTCTTACTCTTTTTCCTAGTTCAAATCTTGTTGGTATATTTTGTAAATTAGGTTCTGTTGAACTTATTCTACCAGTTGCTGTTATTGTTTGATGAAAAAATGAGTGTATTCTTTTTGTTTTTGGATTTATGAATGGTTTTAATCCTTCTACATATGTTGAATTTAGTTTCATTAACTGTCTATATTCTAATATATATTCTATTATAGGATCTTCTCTTTTTAATTTTTCCAAAACGTCAACATCTGTTGAATATCCACTTTTTGTTTTCTTTATTACAGGTAACTTCATTTTTTCAAAAAGTATTTCTCCTAATTGTTTTGTTGAATTAATATTAAATTGTTCTCCTGCTAATTCATAAATTGTTTTTGTTAATTTGTCTAACCTTGAAGTTAGTTCTTTTCCAAATTCACTTAACTCTTTTTCATCAACATACATTCCATTCCATTGCATATCAGATAGAACTTCTACGGTTGGCATATCAATATTATTAAATAAATCTAAACTGTTTGTTTCTTCAAGTTTTTTTATTGTAATATCTTTTATTTTTGATATTGAATAACTATATAACAGATATTTTTCTATTTCTTTTTGTGGTATTTCTTCATTCTGAACATTTATATTATCAAATAAGTTGATTTGCTGTTCCTTTGGTTGCTCTTTTATTATTTCTTCTACATATAATTCTAAATAATTAGCCATTAAATTTTCTATATTTAACTTGTTGTCAGTGGGATTTAATATATATGATGCTATTGCTATATCATAACTAATTCCTTTTATATTAATACTTTCTTGTTTTAATAAAATGTATGTTTTTCCTAAATCGATGCTGATTTTCTTAATATCTTGATTTTCAAAAATTTCCTTAAATTCTTGTATAGAGTTCTCTTTATCGAATTGTAAGTATGTGGATTCATTTTCCTTTTTATTATAAATACTTATTCCTGATATCTTTTCTTTTATAATCTTTTCTGGATTTTCATCTTTTATTGTTGACAAATAAAATATCATTTCTTTTTGTTCTTTTATTAATTTTATTAAATCTTCTTTAGATTTATCAACTTTTTTATACATTTCTTCGATATTATTTTTTGCAATAACTTCTGAGCTCTCACTATTTAAAGAAAATCTTTCTATATATCTTTTAAAATTAAGTTCTCTGAAAAGTTCTAAAACTTTCGCCTTGTCCCATTCTTCAACCTTGAAATTTTCCAAGGTATCTGAAATTGGCACTTCCAAATTAATTGTTCCTAATGTTTTAGACATAAATGCTAACTCTTTATTTTGAACAATTTTTTCTCTTTGTTTACCTTTTAAATCATCAGTTTCATTTTCTACTTCTTCATATAAATGTTCAATAGATCCATATTTTTTTATTAAAGATAACGCAGTTTTTTCTCCAATTCCAGGAACACCAGGTATATTATCAGAACTATCGCCTTGTAAACCTTTTACATCTATTAATTGTTTAGGTTCTATTCCATATTTTTCTATAATTTTATCCTTGTTATATTCATCAGTTTCTGTTTTTCCAGCTTTTGTATGAGGAATTCTAATTGTTACCTTATCAGTTGCAAGCTGAAATGTATCTCTATCTCCAGATAAGATTATAACATCTAAACCTTGATTTTCTCCATATCTAGATAGAGTTCCGAAGCACATCATCAGCTTCATACCCTTCCATTTCAACAATATCAATATTCATAGCTGTTAAAAC
>AUXO011569355.1_pt1 | contig 17857 bp, 32 predicted proteins | sample 768731 | NCBI WGS metagenome assembly AUXO01 (sample SAMN02715735, study PRJNA202380) | gut metagenome | biome: sheep rumen | host: Ovis aries | place: New Zealand: Palmerston North
GCAATCTCACCATTTAAAGTATTTTTACCTACTTTAATTTTAGAAAAGTCAAGAGTGGAGGTATTTGTTGTATTAGAATGTAATCGAAAATCTCTTTGATGCTTTTCTTTATAAAAAGCCAAACCGCACCTCCTAATAACCGTTAATTAAATTCATTAAATAATCATAACTTAATCGGTTTTCTTCTGTAAATGGAATAGTTATTAATCTATATCCATGTTCTAAGCAGTATCTTCGTTTTAATGCATCATTATGCTGCTGACGGAAAAGCCCTTTTTTACCACCAAATTTACTAACTGGTACATAATGTTGACGTCCATTATATTCAATAAGACAATCAATATTTCCATCATCATCAAAACAACAAAAATCAAAACGTAAATGTTTACCATTTTCTGCGGTTAAATCATCAAAAATATATTCTTCTTCAAAAGGGATATTTCCATAGGTTAAAAATTCATGAATTTTAATTTCACCTTGGCTTGATAACATTTAACCACCTCCTTAACATCTTACGTTCTAATATATATAAATTTTGTGAGATAGGAATTATTAAATTTTGATAAAAATACTAAAAAATTTTTTTTAGTGCATAATGGGTTTTGTATACATCATAAAATCTGATATATTGCGGCTAGAACGTTTTCTACCTTTATCTTCTTCTAACTTACAATAATATAATCCATATATCAAAGCAGAAAATTTATCGTGTTTAATTTTTTTATTTGCGGGCTTGAGCAAAATATTGGCACCTTCAGATTCTTCAATTAAATTTGCCATCTGTTCCCGCAATATATTTGTTTGAACATACGGAAGAAGATATTCCGCACGTTTTTCAGGTGTCATTTTTTTACCTTGGGCCTGAGCCATTAATTTATTTTTAGCAACACTATCATCAATTAAGAACTTAATTTTACCATGCTGTAATTGAGTTTGACAATATGAATACATTTCAGTATTTAATGGAGCAGTTGCTTTCATTATATACATTGCATTATGAATAGTATCTGGTGTTTCAAATCTTTTATATTTTTGTCGTTCATCGTCATCTTTGTATTGAACACCTCAATTATATAGTGTTTCACCTGTCTCTGGATCAATTTGATCTGTTACTAAAAAGTCAACTAAACCACTACCAAGGCCATTTCCGTCTACAACCGCAATTTTACAACCATATTGATTAAACAACTGTTTAATTTTAAGAGCCTGAATACCGAAATGTTCCGCATCAATAGTATAAATATTAACGAGTTGTTTTAAAGGCACCCCACTTGGTGCAGGAGATACTTTAAAAACACAAATTTCTGTCGTACAATTAAAACGTCCAACGTCTACTCCGAGTATATAATATGTCTTACTACTATTTCGACCATTAGGTTTATATTCTGGAAGATTTAATATCCTGTTACGATCAAATACTTCATAACTAAAGAATGCGGATTCAATATCTCCTCCTCAGTTACTATTATATTCTCGATCAAAAGTTGCTTCATTAAAAGTACCTTCCATCTTTAAGTCTGATACGAAACTACCAGGAATAAGTCCTTCTTTAACAGGAATACGTCAATCTCCACCAAAAATAAATGCTTCTGTTGGTCGTGCAACCATTTGACAAAGCATTTGAATAAGTCTATCATATGCATAAGTATTTTTATATCCCGCAGAAGTAATAAATGTTTGAGATTGATTAAGTATTTCATTAGGATCTACATCACCATTAGGGAGACGTCTTGAAACATTCATTGTAGGAATAATAACTTGCTGCAATAAATCTTGGTCAAGAGTTGCGGCCTCTTCCATTAGCCCTGCTTGGAAACGTCTACCACGAGTTTTATCACTGCATGCAACATTCTCTATAGTACTACCATTACGGAAAGTATAAATAACACTGTCTTTAGTTTGACGTGTTTTTACATTTGCCATACCACGAGTATCCCATAAAATTTCTTTATTAAAAGCAGGTATTAATTTACATATTTCACTAAGCTTATCACTCAAAATTGAAGCTGACTGCTCTTTACCTTCTGAAACTGTGAACAAGTGCGCTCCAGGATATAGTATAGCTTTGATCATTAATGCCATAACCGATAAAAATGATTTAGAATACGCACGACAGAAAACCGCATATGAATACTTGTGCCGCATAATTACCCGCAACGTGATACGTTGGAAAAAATAAAAATGAAATGCATTATCTGGATTGAGACTACATAAATAATCTACGAATCTGTCTGGATACATTCTCCAATAGGCAATAACATGACGATATTCACTTATATTTTGCCGCAATAAATCTTCTGTTATTTCGATTTGTGTATTATCTTGTTTAGCGGTAAGTAAATTACTAAGAGCCATTATAACTCACCCGCAATCATACGTGCTTCTTCTTCAATTTCACTCTCAAGATATTGATAGAATTCTTCTGCTTCTTGATCAGTGATTGCGTTCGCTTCCTCATCTGCCGCAGACAAAATAAAATTATCATTCATCATATCTTCACTCGCAGCTTTGTCTTTTTCAGCTTGTTCAAGTTTTTCAATATATGACTCGATAAGATTGCCTAATCCCAGTTCTTTTGTTACTAAATTATAATTGTATTGTTTCATATCTTTAATACAGAAATCTATCTTATCTTCTGGATAATCATCTGGTAATGGAATTTGCGGGATGATTCCGCCTTCTTTTTCACAGAACAGGACAAGTTCTCCAATAGAGTCAAGATAGCGAGTTTGCCCTTCTTTATTTTGAGCTTCTGTGAACTTAGCAGATTTGCGGAGAGCGTCATATGAAGATTGTAATGATTTATATGTTGAAGCATCGCCCACGTCTAAAGCTTGATCCATTTTAAGCTCAAGTTTACAAATTTGTTTAAGCGTAAGTTCACGGTCTACATTAAGTTCATATTCATTAGCATACTTAGTATAAGTATCTTCCATATGTACTCATTCAGAAGGTTTATATACGATGCCCCACTTAGCCGCAAGCATCTTTTTATCTTCATCTGTTAATTCTGCTAAAATGTCATCTTCATTTATACCTATTTGCTCTTGGTCAAAAGTGTATTTGCGGCTTTGCTGTCTTTCCACTCCCCGCATAAGAGGATTAAGAGTATCAAATTCTGCTTGAGAAATTTCTCCCGCATCGAGTTTAGCTTGAAGATTCATAAATTCTTCTTGCTCATTTTCATTAGTTAAACTTACTCGTGCGGCTGCTTCTTGTTGGCGTTTTTCTTCTTCTGCGGCTAGACGTGCTGTGTCTGCGTAAGTGAGATTGCGATATTGTGTCATGTTCATGCGCCGCAAGTAACGACCAATAACTGAAGCTCCTGAAAAGTTTGCGGGATTTTTATCATAGGCATTTTGAGCTTCTTCTTTTCAATCTCGTTCAATATAGGGTACATCGAATTTTTCAAGTATTCATTTAAATGTTGAAGGGTCGCTGTTATCTATGTACATTGTGAGACAAGTTTTGCATACTGGATAACGTTCATGATTTTTCATCATGAAAAATTCTTTTTCAGCCTTCTCTCTGCCGCACTGTGTACAAGCAATTTTTTCTGGCATAGTCTCCTCCTATTTTTTCTTTTTTTTGGTAGAACGGCATTCTTTACACTGTGGATAATATCCATCACTAGAAATAGGAGAATGATCAAAGAAAAGAGGGTTTGCGACTTTCCATTCGCCGCATTTAGAACATTTTTTCCATAGCCCGTATTCTTCTTGGGTAAAATGTCAAGTAATTCATTCTTTGCGGGCTTGCTTGGCTAAAATGTTTGGAATTTGTTTACGTCAAAGAGTAGAGTAATATTGTTCTGAATGTACGACACCATGCTCTTGCCGCATAAGTTCAACAATATCTTTATTTTTTAAACCATCTATTTTTCAAACAATTAAATCATATAAAATTGGATTATCAGGATTGTCTTTTAAAGTTCTATCTATGAGATCTTCTAAATCTACAAGCAATCACCGCAAATCACTATTAAGATCTTCATCAATTTCTTGTTTTAATTGAGAATAATAGTTTAGTAAGAATGATATGTGTTCTGGTTTAAGGAGTGTTAAAGTTGATTTAATTTCTAGCTCACCATCTGGTAAAACTTTTACTTTTTCTTCAAGATCTATATATCCCATTTGCCGCATTTGCGGGGAGAGTCGTCCGGTTGCATTCTGTTTATATGATGCTTTAATAATATAGATTTCTTGTCATGTTTCAATTATTTGTTGTTTTAGTTTGAAACGTTTTGAACTATCTGTTGTAGATTCAAAAGCTTTTTTAAGAGATTGTATTGTTCTCATTTTCTCTTGGAGAGCAGGGTCGTTTAAAGCTTCTTCTTCTGAAACTTTTTCTTTACGATCTAATAATTGGTTTTTATCATTATTAATTAATGCATGAAAAGCATCTTCTCCACCTTCTAAGCTATTAACAATATCTTCATATGATTTTTCTCTTTTTTTAATAATTGTTTCTCTGTTCTTTGTAATTAAATTATGGCCTTTCGTTTGACCTTTTTCTCTGATAAATAAAATATAATCACCTAAATAATTAAGATATTTTTGAGTTAACTGTTCTTTAGGAGTGGAAGCTATGACTTCTTCAACACATTTAGCTCTTTCTTTTGGTGTTTTAAGTGAATAATCTAATTTTACTGTCATTTATATCCTTCCTTTATTCCTATTTCTATTATATCACGGGTAAAGCAATGCTGTCTAGAACTTTTTTTGACAAAAATTAAAATTTAAGCTATATTATATAATTTTAAGGTAGAGGAGGTTGCCGAAATTTGATATATTGAAAAATTTTAATTTAAGAAATTTGGGGTACGTTCTTTTAAAAATGAAATACGTTCTTTGGATTGCGAGGCAAAAGACATTTCACAAGTCAATACTAAAAAATCCTAAAACCACCCCCCCGACAAGAATTTATTTATCATCGCGATGGCATAACAGTCTTCTATGCTCGATCGATAAAATAATAGCAACAATGTCCATACCCTCCCATCACTCCAAGAGAAGATAGTTTGTGCGGCCCGGCTGTCTGGCTCGCTGGCACGTCTTCGCAAGCTTTGTGCAAGCTTTGCGCGGTCTTGTGCACACACTCTCACGCACACTTTCTCGTAGAGCTCGCTCGCTCGTGTTGGGCCAACACGAGCGAATTGCCATTTGCGCACACTAGGAATAAAATAGTTTTTGTTTTTTATATTTAAGACTAATATCTCATATCCTGAAACTTATGTAGATATTATGAATATGGAATAGTACTTGACAAACAGAGCCGGCTGTAGTATTATGTAATCAGTGAGAGAGAGAAAGGACTTGACATGACTACCACATCTAGCTACTTCCACGTCCAGGGCCACACCTGCGCTGGCGGGTTTATCGCTGCACGTTTTGACTCTGAGCGCGAAGCCTTGGAGTTTTGGGGTGCTGACTCCGACTGGCAGGACGGAGACGTAGTCGAAGAAATCTTCGAGCCTACCAGGCGCAGCTATCGCGTAATTAGGAGGGTTGGGTTCTAGCCCTCCTTTCCCTAGCAAGCGCTTGCCGCTCGCTATGGGCCATAGCGAGCGAAATGTCACTTACACGCACTTAGAGAAAAAACTCTCACACTTTTGCAATACTTACACAATTAATTCAATCCTGAAAAGAAGAAGCCTGAGCTGTTCACCCAGGCTTACTTTTGTCTGTAGCATTCAAGCTATGCGGCACGGCGGCGTTTCAGCTCTTCCACAGCAGCCCTTACAGTTTCAGCGATTTCGCGGCGTTCAGCGCGAGTCACGCTGTAGTCATCGCTCATTTCAGCTTCGAACACCCGTTCGTCAGCTTCTTGCATTGCGGCTTCCAGGGTTTCTGTGGTGAAGTGTTCGCAAGTTTTAGCTTCTGCTACCATTTCGTACGCTTCACGGGCGGCCATTGCGTTGTAGCGCTTTTTGTTATTTCTGCTGTAGTTCGTCATCTCTGTGCCTTTCTCTCTCTTGCTTACAGCTATATTTTAGCATGAGTCAGCGCAATACTGCAAGACTTGTGGTGATATCTCCACACAATCTACACAATTAAGTGATGGCGCTCGCTGTGGGCCGCAGCGAGCGAATTGTATATTAGCGCGATCTAGAGAAAAAAGTCAAGAGGTTTTACAAAATCTACACAATTATTTTTTATCCTGAAATTGTGTAGATTGTATGAATTAATTGTGTAGATTTTATGTAATTTTAATTATGTCATTTGTGTAGAAATTATGGAGGACTTGACATAATATGGCCGGCATGGTATTATGTAATTGTCAAAAGGAAAGGGAAAGGAAAGACGATGAAGGTTTTTGTTTGTGTCTCTGACTACGATACCAAGTGCGCCACTACTAAAGAAGAAGCACAACTCTACCACTGGGACTACACCCCCGAAGTCTTTGAGCTCGAAGTTTCTGATAGTGCAACTTCTATCTATCGCATTTATATCCCTGACTCATTTGGTGATACTTATGTAGAAACACTTGAAGAAGCAAAGGCAATTATTCGTTCGCTTCACGGCCGACAAAAGCAACGCGCACGGCGTTGGCGCATTCCAATTGAGGGAACACAACTCGCCCTGTTCTAAAAAATTTAACAACCCCTCAAACGAGGGGTTTTCTTTTTGTCTTGTCAAAGTTCACCCAAGTTAACAAATGGCGGCGAAAAATTTTATCGCATCCATGAGAAAAAATCAAGACTCTTCACAATATCTACACAATTTATTTACAATCCTAAAATTATGTAAACTATGTGAAGCATACTAAATCTCGCCCGATAACTAACGCGGCTTGTGCTATAATAGACTTGTCAGAGAGAGAGAAAGGAAAGACAATGACGAATACAAACATAAATACCGCGGTGCTTATCGAGCAAGAAACATTCAATCGCTGGGATGGCCTTAAAGCTAAAGCGAGTGCTTGGAAAGAGTTTTTCAACAGTTTAGATGATGATGATATGGTACACTTCACAGACAATTTTGACGAGTCGCTTATTGTCGTTAACAATAAAATTGTTGTTGCTTTGTAACTTATCATTAATTAAACACTCAAACAGCCCCTTAATTGAGGGGCTTTTTAATGCGCTAAAACCGTTTAAGACCTTAAACAAAGGCAAGATTAAAACGAGGCCTTAAAACGGCTTAGAATGGCTCTAAGAGAGTTTTTCTATTTGTCAATAGCTAGTTTCTAATGCGTAAAATTAGCCTCGGTTAACTCGCTTAGGTTGGTTCTCAAAGCGTCTAAGGATTATTCTTATTTTGAATAATTATCGTATGGCCGGCCATTCACAAAAACAACATATCTTTATTTCATCAAAATTAACCCAAGCTAACAATTGACGGCGAAAAATTATACCACACCCGCAGAAAAATGTCAAGAGCCTACACAAAATCTCCACAATTTATTTTGTGTCCTGATTGTGAAGATTGTATGAATTAATTATGTAGATTATGTGGATTAATTGTGGAGATTGTATGTTTTTCTGCACAAAAAAACATGAAATCTCCACATTTTATTCAAAGAAAAACCCGAGATTAACTCGGGCTTACTTTTTATTAGACTGTATCTAATGGTTGCATTTCATCAGCATTTCAACCGTGTCGGTATCTGCATAGAAGTTGCGCATTTCATCGTTGTATTTTACAAACATATCAAAACACTCGCTCATGGTAACACCGTATTCACCGCACTTGCACATGAGTTGTTCTGGGCGGTCGTTGTTCTTAGCATGGCGGTAATAATCTGCATACATTTGACGAATACGACGCTCAAAGGTTTCGGTGTTTTTGTTTTCATTCCGCGTAGTCATGATTTATCCTTTCTCGTTTAGCCTTCGGCTAAATTGTAACTCTGTCAATAGCCTATTTCAAGATTATTTACAAGACTCCACAAAACTAACACAATTACAAAAACTAGAAGTTTACCCAAACTAACAAATGGCGGCGAAAAATTTTACCACACCTGTAGAAAAAAATCAAGGGGATTCACAAAGTTTTCACATTTTATTCACAATCCTGAAATTGTGAAGGTTTTGTGCAGATTTAATCTATGATGTGTTTGCTTGTATTCATCATGAGAATAATACTCTAATAAAAAATAATGTTGACCTGCACAAACGTATTTGACAAATACAAAAAATTATGAAACCCCAGGTCAAACGCTTATGCTATAATTGCCTTGCAAGCAAGGCAAAAACGAGTTAGGGGATAACATGAAAAACCAAATGGCTCACACATACACTGACAAAACTTTTACTCATGACTATATCTTTACTTTTAACGTAGACGGTTTTTTGTGGGCTTACATCGTCAAACTTAACGCTGACGAACTTGCAAACATTGCAAAACTCGATAAGGCTTCGCGTGGTAACGGTTACTCGCTGCGTTTTCGTCCTACGAATAGCGAAAAGCGCGAACTTGTCCGCAAAGGTGCAAAGCGACTCATGAGCACGGCGGCATTTATCGGTTTGTATGAGTCTCACAAGTACAACCGCGGCGAAACGGCCGAAATGATAGTTACCGAACAAATGTTCGGTCAGACGTGGGAAAAAGACAGCGTACCGTTTAACGAGGGCGCAGACATTTATACGGATGATAAAGCTTATCAGCACAAGCATGAGGGCGCAACGTTCTGCAACGAGGCACAGCTCGCAAGGCTCTAATATAAGATACAGTCTAGGAGGGGGATGCCCGGGCATCCCTCCCCAAAGATAATATAAGGCGATATATAGAGGCCCGGCATCAACTGTGAAGATTATATGAATTATAAAATTATATTGACTAAATATTAAAAGCATGATATAATGTAATCATCCAAGAGAAAGAAAAAAGATGATTGAATGGTGGAATAGCCTAGACGCTTTTAATAAATCAGTAATGACTGTCAATCTTATGTGGATTATAACGGCAATTATCGGTTGGATTTATCAAAGAGTGGTGAAATAATGTACATTCTGGTTGGTTTCGTAGCAGGTTTTATTTCTCATGAATGCTATCTTGTTTGGTCATGGGCTGATGCTCACTTGTTTACCTACCTTGGCGATGTGGAAACGTGTGCGGGAATTGAACGCTGTTATGCGTATGATGCTTTGAGTTGGCCTGCACGAATTGTGTGTTTCTTGTGTGGATGCGCCGCAATCGCTGTTTTTATCTTGACTTGGTTTAGCGTCTATGGTATTCTGTTTATGTAAGGTTAAGAGAGAGGATTCATCATGACGCTGTTAGAGTTTATGGAAAAAGACCTTAAAGAAAAACAAATAAAATGGGAACAAGAAGCTAAAGAACAAGGGTTTGACAATATCTACCAGTATCTTTCAAATCAAGCTAAATTACATGAATGTGAAGATGAGGATGAATGGGAGGATTAATTATGACAGTTTGGTGCTTATTCCGTATCCATCACAACGACAATGTGAAAGCTCCTTTTAATGAACTTATTGGTATTTATCAGACAGAAGAAGAAGCCTATGCCGAAAAAACTTTTTATGATAATATGAATCTTAACTATTCTCACTATGTTGAAGAAAGATATATTTAATCATAAAGTTTTAACTCCGTCAAGAGTTATCCTCGGGTGACTCTCTGCCGGCCGCACTTATGAAGATTCTATGTAGATAAAATTTTCATTTACTAGCTATCTATTTTATGATATACTTTAATCATCAAAGAGAAAGGAACTAACATGGCAAAGCGGGAATGGATTGGCGAGTACTGGCTGAACGTTGAGGTTTATCATTCTTACAAAGATGAATGGATTTATGAAGTCACGAGCCTTGGAAAATGTCTTTGCAATGATGAAGCTTGCGCAAAAGCTGTTCAAACTCTCTCTCGTGAATACGGTAATGCAACAATTCGCGATATGTACATTGTTGATGGTTGGGGTCATATTATCTACGCTTAAAGGAAAATGAAAATGGCTGATTTCATTCTTGCAATTATTTTTGCGATTATCGCGGCAATCGTTCTTTTCAAAAATGAAAACAAAATTGAAACTTGGTTAAGGGAAGTTACCCGCAGGTAACTCCCTGCCCGGCGCCAAATGTGAAAATTTCGTGAAGTAACTTGACTCTCTCTTTTGGAAATGATATTATTTAATTGTTCCAAGAGAAAGGAAAAACATGAAAGCAATTTATTTTGATATGGATGGAACGATTGCAGACCTCTATGGTTATGAAAATTGGCTTGAAATGCTTCACGCTGAGGACACAACCCCTTATGAGAAATGCGGCGTACTAGTTGATATTGAAGAATTGCGGCAAGTGCTAAATGAATTTTTGAAAATGGGAATCACCATCGGAATCATTTCATGGGGTGCTATGAATGGTAGCCGTGAATATTGCAAGCGCACCCGCAAAGCAAAAATTGCATGGTGCGAAAAATATTTTCCTAACGTGTTCACAGAATATCATGTTGTAAAGTATGGTACGCCTAAGCACTATGTGCGGAAAATTAAAGACTCTATTCTCGTAGATGATAATGAGGATGTGCGGGATGCATGGAGGGGTGAAACAATAGACGCAACTAAAAATATTGTAGAACTGTTGCGGGCGTTGCTCTGAGTTAACTCGGGGTAACACCCTACCCGGCGCGGAATGTGGAGACTTTGTGAAGTGCTTGACACAAAATTTCATTGTGATATTATATTTCTTGTCAGAAAGAGAAAGGAAATTTAAAAATGTCCATCAAAAAGCATTTCATGATTCTTGACACTGAGACTACCTCGACCGCACGTATTCCGTTTGATATCGCTTACACCATCATCGACCGCAAGGGTAATATTGTGGAGCAAAAGAATTATCTTACTGCTGATGTATTTAATTCTCCACTTGGTCAACACCTTTTAATGCATGATGATTTTTCTAAGAACAAGATGCACAAGTATGTAGAGATGATGAAAGCGGGTTTGCCTACCACTTACTTTGCGGCAATTCGTGAGGAAATGCGTGCAACCATCAAGAAGTACAATTGTATTGTTGTAGCTTACAATGCAAAGTTTGACTATGAAAGTTTGACTAACTTTGCTATGTCTCTTGGATTCAAAAATTTCTTTAAGGATTCCACGCAAGTTTGGGATTTGTGGAATATTGCTCTTAGCGTAATTATCGACTCTCGCAACTATGTTAAGTTTTGCAAAGACAATAAGTTTACTAATGAAAAGGGCAATCTTAAATCTAGTGCTGAGGTTGTGTATCGTTTCATTACTAAGAATACAGATTTTGTAGAGTCTCATACTGCACTTGATGACACAGAAATTGAAGCGGCAATTATGACAAAATGCTTGAAGCGTCACAAGAAAATGAATACTGATTTTGTTGGTCAAGTATTCCGCAATCAGGTTTGGAAAACTCGCTGCAAAGCTTAGTCCTTTCTCTCACAACCCCATCTACAAAGTTAGGTGGGGTTGACTTCTGGCCGGCGCAACTTGTGAAGATTTTGTGAACCTATTGCTTTTTAAGTTCATTGTGGTATTATGAATTTGTCAGAAAAAAGAGAAAGGAAATGAAAATGACTAAGAAAGAAATCTCTCCCGAAATCGCTCTCAAGCAAATTCAGAAGCGCATCATTGCAGTAGTTGATTCAGTAGAAAACTTTGCGGACACACTCTCTCATTGTGAAGATGAATTCAAGCGCGGGGCTTACAATGATTTTCGTGATAGCCGCCGTTCTTGGGAAGAAAAAAATCCTTATTGTTCCAACTATGAGGATGTAGCCTTTTCTACTCTCCTCGACTATGGGGTAATAGAAGTCGTGCGAACTGAATTTGAAGAGAGAATTATTGAGAGTTGGGATTATCATTTCCGCATCAACGGACAAACCGTTATTAGCGAATATGAAATGAACTCTATCACTCGCATTCTTCCTAACTGTGGCGAACTGATGAATATTGAAAAAATTGATGGCAGGCCAGTTCAGGCAAAGATAAACTACTACAAGATTAATTTTGCAAGGATTGAACAGCTTGAGACTATGCGGCATACCCTTGCATCTTTCTCTGAGTAAAAGAGTCAAAGTCACCTTTGGGTGACTTTTGTCCGGCGCCGAATGTGAAGAAATTATGAAGATGAAAAATATTCTTGACTTCAAAGGCACTAAAGAGTATTATTATATTTGTCAGGAGGGAACGGAACGGAGGAAAGCTCACAATCGACCGCACGTCAGGGTCAGCCGATTGTGAAGAAACCGTGAAGTTAAAAAACTTCTTGACACTATCAAAGCAAAGTGCTAAGATAGTAAATGTCAGGAGGGGATAGAAACCCCACAAAGGAACCGCCGCAAGGCAGAAAGTAGGTAATTATGGCTACCAAGAATGCTCCCCGTGTTTTCATCACCATCGACGGCGAAGAGAAGCTGGTCACGAACGCACTGATGATGGAGTTTGCGATTCGTGCTCTTGAAGAGACTAGTGCTCCCACGGAGATTGTAGACAAGGCAAAGGCTCATTTTGAGCAGTTGACCAAGAAGTCTACTGCTCCCAAGACTGAGAGTCGCGCCGCAAAGGAAAACAAGGCTCTTGCAGTCCGTGTTCTCCAATGGATGCCTAGCGACCGTCCCGTGCTCACGTCTGAGATTATGGACCATGTGAACGGTATTATGACCCCACAGAAATGTACTAAGGTTATGGGCGTTCTGATTGAGGATGGCAAGGTTCGCAAGGTCGAAAAGGTAAAGGGTCGCTACATCGGCTATGAGCTGGTCTAGTCTCAAAGAATAGAATCTCATGTAATGTAAGAGATTCGCAAAGGGGTGTCTCACGGGGCACCCCTTATCTTTTGTCGATGTGTTTACTTAGGTTAACTTTGTGCCGGCGCCACTTATGGAGAAAATATGGAGATAAAAATTTCTCTTTACTAATTACTTATTTTTTGATATTATGAATATGTCAGAGAGAAAGGGAACAAAATGACTGAGAAGCAAGCAAACAAATTAGCAAGCCGCAAACACGTAGTATTAGTTGAGAATCTTCAGCTTTTGGGCTTGGGTTTAACTATTATTGGTCAGGTGCTTGTGCGGTTTGACCTTGCACTGGTCGCACAGCTCATTTGGTTGGCCGCAAACCTGATTGCTCTTGGTCGTGATTTCTACTTAGAGCGTCCCGCAGCTGACAAGATTAAAAATGCTTGTTTGACTGCTCTCACCGCTGGTTTGGTAATTTCAATTCTGATTGTGGGGTAAATTATGACTGAGAGAGAAAAATTCATTCACGCTGCTACTGATTGGACTAATGAAAAATCTTTTGCAAACTTTATGCAACTGTGGCGAACAGGTTTTAGAACAAAAAATCCTTTCTTTAAATTGTGGCGTATTTTCCGCAATACTGTAAATGGTAGGTATGCAGAAATAGCAGAAAAGAAATATCTTGCTTGGTAAGGGGTTACAATGTTTTGGTACAGAGTTTTTAATGAAAATGAATATCAAGATTTTGATACATTTGCAGAAGCAGAATCTTACTATGATTCATGCATGAATCAAAGATGGCGAGATTACAAAGAAATGAACATGCTTGAAGATTGGGAAGAGGATAGAAAATTATTTGACATTTCAATTGTTAAAATGGAAATAGTTCTCTCTCCCGCAGATTAAAACCAAAGTTACCTTCGGGTAACTTTCGTCCGGCACAAAATGTGAAGATTCTATGAAGCTATTGACACACAACTAAATATCATGTAATATGTAATTGTTCAAAAGAGAGAAAGGAAAAATCATGGAGTTCATTCTGATTTGGGATTGGGTAGACGAAGATTACGGTTTTCTCTACGAGCAGCACGCAGATTCCTTTGCAACCAAAGAGGAATTGCTCGAAGCTAAGGCAAAAGCTGAGAAAGAATATAGTTGGCAGGTTGCAATGGGTCGCTTGATTCTTTCTCCCGCAATCGGCTACAGCTGGGCAGACCTTGAAAGACTGTTCTAAGGTCAGAGTTACCTTCGGGTAACTCTTGCCCGGCACAGAATGTGGAGATTATGTGAACATCTTGACTTTTATGTGAAATGTGATATTATGTAATCAATCCAAGAGAAAGGGGCAACAATGAAAAAGATGGTTTACAAACTTGAGTACAAAGATTTCATTGGACGCTCCTGTGTGCGGGAATACAAAGCAACTTGTATCATCGAAGTTATTGACGAAGCAAAAAAGTTTGTGCGGGTTAACCATGTGCGGATTGCTAAGGTTATTACTCCAAATGGAAAGAGGTATTATGTTTAACTGGTATTTTGTTTGTTTTGATACTATGGAGGGTTATTTCGAAGGAGAATATGACGGGATAGAACTTGACGCAGTTATTGACAGTGTTCACAATGAGTTAAAAGATGCGGGTGGAGGTCATGCAGACATTTTTGATGAGTATGACAATTTTGTAGATGATGTGGAGGTGTAGTAAGAGAGTTCACTTCGGTGAACTCTCCCGGCCGCAAATGTGAAGAAAATGTGAAGATTCCGCAAGAGCCTTTACATTCAACTATTTCTTATGATACAATTTACCTGCAAGGTAAAAAAGAGAAAGGAAAGAAAATGAACGTCTTTTTTGGAGAAGCACATTTTTATGGAGAGAATGTCACTAGCGTAATAAATTTTGATGGTCGCTACAGCAAAGACAAAGTAAAAGAAATTAGCAAAGAAATTGGCAAAATTTTAAACTGTGATAAAATTATTCTCTTTGACGAAGACGATTATGAGGGTGAAGATATAATCTAAAGGAAGGAAAGAAAATGGCTAGATGCTTCTATGTTGAATTTGATGGAATAGATAAATGTAGTCATTGGGATGAATACTGGATTTCTTACACCAGCCCATCTGCTGAAAAAGAAATGTTTGAAGATGTGCGGGCTGAATTAAAAGAACTGGGCGGCGGTCGTGCGGATATCTGGGATGCTGACACTGATGAATTATTTGCAACAATTAGAACTTAATTAAGAGAGTTACCCTTTGGTAACTTTCTGCCGGCCGCAAATGTGAAGGAATTGTGGAGAGACGAGAAAGTTAAAAATAGTTCTTGACTCTTAGAGGGCAATAGCGTATTATAGTATCTGTCAGGGGGAGAGAAAAGGAACTCCCCAAGAAACGAAAGGAACTATCATGACGAACGAAATCAAGATGACTGAGGTTCAGGCTCTCCGCAACGCTCTCGCTGGTCAGCTCGATGAGCAGACTGTCGAAAAGCTCAATCACATGATTGAGGTGCGTTCGCGCAAGCGTGACCGCAAGCCCAACACCGCGAAGCGTGACGCAAACATCGCTCTGGGCGAAAAGTTCGCGGAAATCTGGGACGAAGAGACTTTTAAGGCTGCGAACGTGGCTGAGATTCTGGAAGTCTCGAAGCCCAAGGCTAACGCCATCTGCAAGGCGATGGGCTGGGAGGTTGTCCCCACGACCGAAAAGGTCAAGGTCTACAAGCTGTAGATTCAGGTGCGGGGACTCTCACGAGTCCCCCACTATGAGCCTACACGACCCCGCACGGTTTTCCCTTTCTCTCGCCGTGCGGGGTATTTTTTTAATAAAAATTGAGATTTTTTGCTTAAAATTGTGAAGATTTTGTGAAAAATGGCCGGCGCCCGCGCTCGGTCCTAGCGCGGGGAAATATTATACACCCGCGCCGCAAGAAAAATCAAGCAAAATAGCAAAAAAACTAAAAAAATTTAAAAAATCCTGAAATTATGGAGAAAAAATGGAGAAAAAAATAGTTATTGACTTAATTTTCCGCATAGTGTAATATAGTTTTTGTCAGAGAGAGAAAGGAAATCTGGGATGACTAAGAAGTATTACATGGTTCTAGACACTGAGACTGTTGCGGATGCACGTGTGCCCTATGACGTGGCATGGATTGTCGTTGACCGCATGGGTCATATTATGGACAGATTCAACGGTTTAACCGCTGAGATTATGCAGAATGAAACGCTGCGCTATTTGGTCAAGAAAGATTCATTCTCTAAGAAGAAAGCTAGTTTCTATCTTGATAACGAACCCGCACCCATTATGCCCTTTGATGCTATTATGAACGCTACTCGTTCTGCTATTGCATATTGGCATGACGCTATCGTGGTCGCTTACAACGCCGCATTTGATGTAAAAGTGCTTAACGATTATGCGAATGTTCTCACTGGTGAACAATTCTTTGAAGAGAATACCGAAGTTTGGGACTTGTGGAACATGGCACTAAACACTATTTGCGATTCTTCAAATTTTGTGCGGTGGTGCATCGACAACGGATTTATTACTGAAAAGGGCAACATTTCATGTTCTGCTGAAGCTGTTTACTCTTACCTGTCCCACAATGGGGACTTTGAGGAAAACCACACCGCATTATCTGATTGTGAAATAGAAGCAAAGATTTTGCAAGCTGTGTTCGACCGCAAGCAAAAGTTAGAAACTTCTATGTGTTCGCCTGTTTTTCGTCAGGAGGTTTGGAAAAAGCGACTAAAGTGCAAGAAATAGCAGGTAAGCCGAGGTGTTAACCTCGGCTTATTTTTGGCCGGCGCAAAATGTGGAGGAATTGTGAAGATGCAAATTGTTCTTGACTCTAAAAGACCGTAGTAGTAATATATTAACTGTCAGGAGGGGCAAGCAAAAGGCAAGCCCCACAAACGAAAGGAGCCAACATGGCTAAGAAGCTCACCATCACCCGCGCTGAAGTTCTGACCGCTGTCGTAAACGGAGATTTTGAGACTCTGTCTCGCGAGGACGCTCGCGAGGTCGCTGGCAAGATGCTCGCAAGCATCACCAAGCCCCGTGAAAAATCCAACGAGCCCTCCAAGGCAGCCAAGGAAAATGTTCGTCTTGCGGGTGAAGTCCTCAAGGTAATGCCTGATGGGGAGCCTGTTCTGACCTCGTGGATTATGGACCACGTAAACGGAATTATGACTCCGCAGAAGTGCACAAAAGTTATGGCTGTGCTAATTGACGCTGGAAAGGTGGAAAAGGTCGCAAAAGTCAAGGGGCGTTACATCGGCTACAAGTTGGTGTAGTTTCCCCAGTTCAGAACCCGCTTCGGCGGGTTCTTTTTTATTTTGAATTATCCTCAACAAACTACCCTTCTGATCTGGGGTTATGCCGGCCGCGCGCGGCCTAATTTTACCACGCCCGCGCAAAGTTGTCAATAGAAATTTTTGAAATCCACAAAATCTCCACAACTAATTCACTAAAATCCCAAAACCGAACAAATGTTCGCCCCGCATTATAGGGCCTCGCAACGACACTCGGGTATAGGCGCATCAAGTCGTGCTCGCTATAGGACCGCAAACCTACACTCGCTATAAGCAAATTTATTGACGCCTTCCAAGAGAAGAGTATAGGAAAATAGGTGCGGCCATAGGTGGAAAACTTGTGGATAACTTTGTGGAAAACTACTTGATTTACCCGCATTTGCGCAATTTTAAAAAAGGCCTGATGGGTTAATCGTAAAGCTTATTTTAGCTATATTGGACTGCGCTCTCTGCCAAGCAAAAAGCTTATTTATCATAAGCTTTGCCAATGGACAAGACAACTTTTTAGGGATTTTTTAAGCTTATTTTGAGGGCTTCTTTTTTTTAAAAAAATAGTCATTTTAATTATATCATAAAATTATGCTTTTGTCAAGCTCGCCGCATAATTCTAGTTTAATTATTTTTAAACTAAATCATTTTAGATAATAAAAAAGCGCCCTTGAGCTTTAGCTCAAAGTGGCGCTTTATAAGCGTAAGGGCCTATACTTTAGTATAGGGCCGCACGCACATATTAGTAAAAATATTGTTAAATAGTTATTATAAAATTAAAAGAAAGAAAAACGTAACGTATATTATATTAGGGGATTAGAAATATATATAACTATAAATATAGAAATATATATTTATATATTAATTAATCTCTAAGATTAATTATATCATAT
>AUXO016791617.1_pt1 | contig 17856 bp, 18 predicted proteins | sample 768731 | NCBI WGS metagenome assembly AUXO01 (sample SAMN02715735, study PRJNA202380) | gut metagenome | biome: sheep rumen | host: Ovis aries | place: New Zealand: Palmerston North
GTACACTTCACCTATAATCTTAAAAAGGAATGAAGATGAAATTAAGACACCTGATTATCGCAATTTCCGCCATCCTCGTACTAGCGGGCTGCACCAACGAGAAAGAACAGTATATGAACGACTGGAGGAAGTTGGTTAAAACAGTTGAGACAGACAAAAAACTGACCGAAAAAGAACTCGAAAGCGCCCAAAACGAATATGAGCGTCTGAACAGCCAACTCATTAAGTATAACAGCGACCTTACGTCTGACGAACGTAAAGAAATTGGCCAGATGGAGGCCCGCTACCTCAAGGCCTATGCCTCGCAAACCACCGACGACATCATAAAAGGACTGAAAGGACTGATTGATGTTGCCGACGGATTTATGAAAGAATTCGCCGGGGGCGACGGGAAAGAGGCCCTCGACAACTTTATCGGCCAATTCGACACCACTGGCTTGAACCAGATGGCTAAAACCTTGGGGGAAGGCGGTAAGCAGCTTGGCAATATGCTGAGCAAGATCGACACCACACAAGTCAATAACATTGTAACCGGATTGGCGGCTATGGGTGCCGCGCTGACGGGCAACACCCTGACCAACGAAGACATTGCACAGTTAAAACAGAACATCAGCAAGGAGAACCTCGAACAACTAAAGAACAGCATTACCAAAGAAGACATCGAGGCCCTGAAACAATGTTTCACAGCTGAAGACATTAAGAAACTGAAGGAGAGTTTGTCGGCCGAGGAAATCCAACGGTTGAAAAACGCCTTCCAATCAATCAACGATTAACAAATAAACATAAAATATACAGTTTAAGAAGATGAAAAAAGAACTATTATTCGCATTTGCGCTGCTTTCGCTGTCTGCAAATGCCGTAGACCTGAACAACAAGTCGGTATTCAACGCGCCAATGAAGACTATCGATGCCTGCATTGCCAGCAAACTGAACCAGCGCACCAGCATGAACGATGCCGAGTTTAACGCCGACTTCTACAAACAACTGGGTATTGAAATTCCTACCACCCGCGAAGAGCAGAGCCGCCTCGGCAAAGCCATCACCAACGTGGCCAAACTACAGAAAGGCGACTTGGTGTTCTTCCGTACAGCCGATTCTCCTGCACTGGCCATTTCGGGTATTGTGCAGACCACAACTGGCAAAGACTTCACCATTCTCTACTGCAAAGAGGGTGAGGTGAAAGTCGGAAATTCGGAATACGGCGAGTTTAGAGGCAACTTCGTGCAGGGTATACACATCACTACCGACAAAGACCTGCAAAAAGCGAGCGCCAACTATGCTGCCCTTCAGAAAAAGTCGGCCAGTGCCGATAAAGATGTGGCAAAACAGGAAGGCAGCCTGAAGAAACAAGCCGCCAGCGTCACCAAGGCCGAAGGCAAGGTTAAAGACCAGCAGGCTAAAGTTGCCAGCGCCGAAAGCAAGTTGAAAGACGCTACAAACAACCTGCAGTCGGCTGAAGAAGAGGCAGCACGCCTGAAAGCCGAGGCCGACGGCTACGCACAACAGATTCAGGAAGCTAACGCCAACGCCCAGACCGCTGTAGCCAACGGCAAGAGCGACAGCTACGAAAAACAGACCAAGACTGTAGCCAAACTGCTGGAAAAACAGTCGAAAGCTAACGAGAAGGCCACTAAGGCACAAGAGAAGATAGCAAAGGCCAAAGCACAAGTCTCTAAAGCGCAAGAAGGCGTCAACAAGGCGAAAGAAGCCATCGGTAAAGCCCAGAAATCTGTAGAGAAAGAGAAAGGCAACCTGCAGAAAGTGCAGAGCAACTTGGAAAAAGCCAAACAGAAGGCTGAATCGCTGAAGAAACAGCTGGAGTAAACTCCACTCTCTTTTGCACAATAATACAAAGGCACAGGATTACGGTTCTGTGCCTTTGTTCATATAAAACGTTTAAACGACCTAGATTTCCCACTTGAGTATTCAGCTAAATCCAAGAGAACAAATATGTTAAATCGGCCAAGGTCTTTTTCTTATTGATGGTCTGTTGTATTAGTTTGTCCTCATCATAAACCAACAGATTTGAGATATTGACAGGCTATCGCTTTTTTTATCCCCCCACAACGTTCTTCGAAGAAAAAACTCAATATACAGACTGCTTTTATCTGAGAAAAAAATTGATGTCAAAACCAACTTGTATATTTTGTTCATACTGGATTTTATTGATGCACCTTATTATACATCAAGTTTAAATTACCTGAAAAATATAAAGTCATAAATGACATCGAAAACGGATACTGTCCACGTTGCGAAGGAAGACTCGTACTGCAAAAAGGGAAATATGGAAGGTTCTATGCTTGTAAAAATTATCCATATTGAAAGTTAACACATCCTTTATGACAAGGATTCATCGAAACCATATAAAAAGAAAAAAAGACTATAATCATGAAAAAAATACAAATACAAAAAAACGAATTTCGACGAAAATCATCTATTTTTGTTTAAAAAGCAAATAGAAAAATCCACAAATCACTAAAACTAAAGAAAAGGATCTATAAAATAATTATGCATTGTATCTTTTGTCACAAAGATTCTTCTAATTCAAAAAGTATTGAACATATTATTCCCGAATCGTTAGGGAACAAACATTATTTTTTGCCACAAGGATACGTTTGTGACAAATGCAACAATTACTTCGCCACAAAAATTGAAAAAGAATTGCTGGCGCAACCCTATTTTGTTTCTTTGCGATCCAGGTGCGAAATTCACACAAAAAAAGGAAAAGATGTAAAGCTAAAAGCTATTTTTTCTGATTTATCAAGGGATGCTGAAGTTGTGAAAAAAAACACAGAGAACGGATTAATAATACATATAGATGAAAAAGAGGTTGAACTATACGAGGACATAAACGTAAAAGGAATAAAACAAATCTGTATTCCGTATATTTATGAGCCTGAATATCCCAATACAATAATGTCTCGTTTTCTAGCAAAATGCGCATATGAATATTTCCTTTATCAATTTCCGAAAGAAAAATATAACGAATGTGCACAAGAATTATTAAATAAAGAGAACGATTTATTGAAGCAACTAAGGGAGTATGCAAGATATGGCAAAGGCGAATTTTGGCCTTACCATCAACAAAGGATATACTCGGAAGGCTCTTTAGTATACAATACAAAAAAGAATATAATCGAAGAACGACTGTTTGAAATGATGCTTTTTATTAAAAGCCACAAGGAATGCGCAAACGATACAATAGAAGCAGAAATATACTATATTGTTGCCATTTCAGGCATTGAATATGCAATATGTATGTCGGGCCCCCAAATAACTGAATATAAAGAATGGAGGAATATAAACGCTCATTCTCCTTTAGAAAATAATATACGGATAAAGCTACCCTTCGATTTGTCTGACCTTAATCCTTTATTAATAAAAAAACATTAGTATTACTCATGAACATACTTTTAGACACAAACATTATCATCCCATTAGAGGATACCAGCAGAATACTGGATTCTTCTTTTGCAGAACTGAGGAGATTGACTGCAAAACTGCGACATTGTCTGTATGTTCATCCGATGCAAATTGCCGATATTAATCGGGATAAGAATCAGGAAAGGAAAACTATCGTTTTATCCCGTCTAAATCAATATTCGAGAATTGACAACCCTCCTATTCTTTCTGATAAAGAACGCATTGGATTAGGATTAGCTCAATCTAACGAAAACGATATGGTTGACAACAATTTACTTTTTGCATTATATCGTGGAGCCATCCATGTGCTTGTGACAAATGATGAAGGAATACACAAGAAAGCTTCCCGGGTCGGAATTCAAGATAAAGTGTATCGGCTAGAACAGTTTCTTGTTTTTTTGCAGCGATATTCTAATCAAATCGTAACCTATACTTATACAGGAGTTAAGGAACGCTACATGTACGAAATCAATAAAAATCAAGCCTTTTTCGATTCATTACGCATAGCTTATGACGGATTTGACGACTGGTATCAAAAAAGTGCCGAGAATCAGCGTAAATGTTGGTGTATTGAAGATGACAAGAAGACTGTGGTAGCTATTTGCATTTATAAACACGAAGAAAATGCCACACTTGTTGATGATGGAGATGTAGTCAAGGGAAAAATTCTAAAATTATGCACTTTCAAAGTTGATCCTTCAGCTCGCGGGAAAAAACTGGGTGAACGTCTTTTGTATATCGCTTTCGATTATTGTGTTAAAAATGATATTGATTGGGTTTATTTGCACACTTATGGAAATGAGCAACAAACATTAGTAGGTTTATGTGAAGAATATGGTTTTTATCATCTCGGAAAATACAGAAATGAAGATGTGTATATAAAATCCATGAAATTGAGACAAGACAATCTCGGCAGTTTAGAATCTTTAATAAAGTATTATCCATTTTTCCAAGACAATGATACTGTACAAAAATTCATTGTTCCAATTCGACCAAAGTATCACGAAGACTTATTTCCTGATTTTAGCGATTTAAAAGGTTCTTTATTTGAAAGCGATCAAAACATGTATTCTTGTCAAGGTAATACGATCAAGAAAGCATATCTATGTCATGCAAACACAAAACAGGTAAAAAAAGGAGACATACTCTTGTTCTATCGTAGCAAAGACAGAAAATCGATTCAATGTATAGGAATTGTCGAAGACACATTCATTTCTGACAAAATCGAAATAGTATTCCCTCAAATTGCTAAACGGACAGTCTATTCATACTCTGATTTAACAAAAATTCTAGAGAAAAAGACCTTAGTTTTTTTATTCAGATTTATTGCATTAAAAAAAGAAATCACTTCCAAGGAATTACATTCAGCTAGAATCCAAGGGAACATACAAAGTATTAGAAAAATTAGTGACGAACAATATATCAAACTGATATATGGAAAATAAAAATATCATTCTATCCATACATCCATGCCATATAGAAAAAATATTTTCAGGAGAGAAAACATATGAGTATAGAAAAAAAATTCCTTCTAATCTCAATAAAATTATCGTATATGCAACTATGCCTATAAAAAAAATCGTAGCGATAATTGAAGTAGAACAAGTCATTTCCGACACCCCCAATATCATCTGGCAAAAGACGAAAAAACAATCAGGCATTTCAAAAGATTTCTTTTCGTCATATTTTAAGTATAAAAAAATTGCACATGCGATTAAAATTAGAAATATTTATAAACTAAACGTTCCACAACCACTAAGTGTACTGAACATTAAAAATAGTCCACAATCATATATGTATATTGGTGATTCCATTGAGAAACTATATGGCAAATAGTACATTTGTCAAAGGCAATGGGGCTGAACCCCGTTTCCTGACTTTCAGTTGTAATGTTACCGCTTTATTGCTAAATTTGTAGACAACTAAATTATTCGGCCTATGTGTATACCCGGGACAGCACTTTCGCGCTACATTAACTTCTATACCGACTTCGCCTTTAAGAAGATATTCGGCACAGAAGCGAACAAGGATCTGCTCATCAGTTTCCTAAACGGACTTTTTAATCTGGAAGGTGACGCAGCCATTTCGGATGTAACCTATCTGACCACCGAGCAACTGGGCGACAACATACAGGAACGGCGCGCTATTTACGACGTATACTGCAAAACCAACAGAGGCGAGCGTTTTATAGTGGAGATGCAGAAGGCACAGCAAGACAATTTCCGCGACAGAACTATCTACTACTCTTCGTTCGCCATTCGCGAACAGGCGGTGAAAGGGAATCGGGAACGTCCGTGGGACTATAGGCTGTCTCCTGTGTATGTGGTAGGCATATTGAACTTCGAGATGGGAAAATCTGACGATGGCGAATACTTGACCCGCGTCAAATTGAAAGACCACAAGAATAGGGATTTCTCCGACAACCTGAATTTCGTATTCCTCGAAATGCCAAAATTCACAAAAAAGGAAAGCGAGCTATCCACTTTCCTAGACAAGTGGCTGTATGTGATAAAGAATCTGTACAAACTGCGCGAGCAACCGCAAGCACTGACAGAAGGAATTTTCCGCAAACTTTTCGAGGTGGCAGAAATCGCCTCATATAACCCCGACGAGCGTTCAGTTTACGAGGAAAGCCTTAAGAACCTGTGGGACTTAAACAACTGCCTCGATACGGCCAAACGCAGTGGACATGATGCTGGCTTTGCGGAAGGTGAGGCTATCGGTTTGGAGAAAGGTAGAGAGGAAGGAAAAACAGAAGCGAAAATAGAAAACGCCCGCAAAATGAAATCCAAGGGATTTTCCACCAAAGATATTGCCGATATTACAGGACTTTCCTTCTCTGAAATAGAAGAGCTATAACGAAATACAATTCCCCAAACAACGGTATTTCCCCAAAACAGGCTCGATGAAATGGCAGGTTCATTCCACCGAGCGCAGTCTCTATGCGACGGACGTAACTTCCAAAATCAATAAAACACTACTCTACCAGTCTGAACGAGGCTTGCACCGGATTGTGGTCGGTATTGGCGAATTGAAGGTCGGTGCACTTTACAGATTCCGATTTCACGTTCGGCGAAGTGATAAAGAAGTCGATAAGTGTGGTTTTAGTCGTTTCTTTGTTATACGGCTCTATCACACGTCGGTTGGTTGGCAGACTAGCATCGTATACAAATTGCCAACTGGCAGGAAACAGGGTGTCGGGTATGGTGTGGAAGTCTTCGTAGTCGAACAATTTGTCTTCGGGATTCGGTTTGTACGAGGCCGGACACTGGTTAAAGTCGCCACCCGCTATAACGTAATTTCCTTTTTCATATTCGCCAACCAGAAAATTTCTGAAATAAACCAACTCTGCCTTTCTTAACTCGCCGCCATCGTCGAAGGCCGAGTTATGAGTGACGACCATCACCAACTCACGCCCGTTCGATGTTGGATAACGCGACACCAAGAAACAACGGTCGAGCATAAACACTTTCAACGGCCATTCAAAATTCACAGGGAAGGCATAACGGCTGACAAGCGATGCCTGCGCTTTTGTATACAGCACTATTCCACTCTCAACACCACCCATTGGCTCAAACAAAGGAATAGGAACCCACGCCACCGAGTAGTTTTTCCCAAAATAAGACTGGAAGCCCAGACGGTTCTTTAAGGTATCGACTTGGTTCATGCCATAACTGCGCTTGGCTACCGAATCAATTTCCTGAATAAAGATAAAGTCGGCCTCGTTGGACTTCGACTTCAAAAATTCGGATATCGCACGCAGGTTGAGGTAGGACTGGTGTTCAGACGGACGGACTTGCGAACCACCATCGTAAAAGAAGTCCATACCTGAGTCCAAACCCGCATAACCGATGTTCCAAGTAAGACATCTGATTGGATTCTTGACATCGATAACCGTGGGCTGTTCAGACGAACAAATATCAACCTTCTTCGAAGGGCTGTAATCGTTAAGCGTCATAAACACTAGGAAACCGACAAAAATGCCTCCGCAAAGGAATAGGATATAGAATAAATACTTCAGTTTTTTCATCAGCGAGTTTATTTAATACAACAAAACGTCAAGACAGGGTACTACAACGGACGGAGGAATCGAAATCCTGCTGTAACTGGGTTATAGCAAAAACGGCTGTTTTATAAATGTTGTGTTGTTCTTTTACATCGTAACAAGGCGTATAAGATGCCTTTTCACATTCGTTAATCACAGTAAGAACGAGGGTTACCGACGCTTCAGACGCACCGTTTTCCCGAAGGATATCAGCTAAAACGGTCTTACTCTGTGTTGCCACCGGATAGTTTAACTTGTTGCCGATGTAGGCAATAAGGATCTTCACATATCGGTTAAACAGTTCGTCGCCCTGCAGGTTTTCTCTCGCCTCGTTCAAAGAATCGTACGCCTCCAATTCGAAATTGACGGCCAACCTGCGTTTGCGCCTTTTCCAAACCACGGCCAACAGCATACCCAGCACAACCACAGCAGCCACTACCACAGCAATCCAACACCAATAAGGAGAAGCAGAGACCTTCTGCAACGGTTTCGGCATTTTTTTGAATGGTTTGGCGGACTGTGCGGGTAACACCGACACTTTAACCGCAGAGGTTTTCAGTTCCTTGAACCGGCGCGAACGACTGTCGAAATAAGAGAAACTTAGCGGCGGTACCGAAAAAGAACCGACTTTGTGCGGTATAAACAAAAAGTCGAACACCCGTTCCCCATTACACTCCCGACAAGAGTAACGGACATTGTTGGAAGGTTTTGCCGGATAGCACTCTACCCAATCGGGAAACACAGGTGTTGGTACATTAACGTATTTGAAGTTGCCGCAACCTTTCACTTTTATGCGCAGGGTTGCCGTTTCGCCCACACGGACCGAGTCTGCCTTCAGCAGTTCAGTTTCCACCTTGAAGCCGCCTATTCCACCGGTAAACGATGCAACAGGCTTCTCGAGTTTGTGCACCGACAACGCCACCGGTTTCGACCGCAGGCTGAGCGGAACTCCATATTCCTTACCGTCGGCTCCATAAAGCTGTATATTGATTCGGCCCTCTCCGACAGACACCTTGCCGTCTTTCGAGGGATACATATAAAAACACAACAGCGTCCTCGACCTATAGGGCATACCATTCACCACCGCACTGCCAAACGCAGTTGAGTCGTTTTCTTTCGCAATGATGTTCCATTCCTTTATGAAATCGGGCAAATCGGGAAGTCGGTAGTCGGTTATCTGGTAGTCGACATTCAGTTTAGGCGAATTCGGGTAATACAGCACCCATTTGACTTGAACGAGTTCGTTTTCGAGTAAGTCGGTCCTATCAACATCGGTACGCAGGAAGAGACCTTTGGCAAAATCGTCTACCGAGGTAACTCTTTTAGACGGAGCCCCCCTTCCTTCAAGCGATTCCACCGTGCTGCCCTCCCCACCGCAGTAAGGGGCAATAGGGAAGTTTTGCGCCCGGGCAGCAAGACACGCCACAGCTAGCGAAAACAGAACAGAAGCCGCCCTTACCGCCATAACTATAAATTCCAATGAGGTTGTTCAACCGGTTTCTCCTCTACCTGCTGAGGCTTCTCGGAGGCAGGTTTGACAGATGTAACAATGCCAGGAATAACCATATGCTTGGAAACACGGTGGTAACCACCCCAAAAATCGTTACGGTTCGGCACATTCACAATAACGTCCAACTCGCCGCTTGCAAACGACAGTTTTCCAGCCTTTGCCGGAACAACATCCATCTTACGCACCACCACCGTATTGTAGGTGATACCGTTGACCTGGGCACGTCCGTAACGCGAACTACGGGCAATGCCGGCATCGGTAATCTCGCAGTTTTTGGCAGAAGGCCATTCCGCATTATCCCATCCGGCCACATTTACACGGTAGTATAGTTTAACGAGCAGGTTGTTGTGGTTTTCGGCATAGACCTTGTCGTTCTCCCATTCGGTACGGATGAACATATCTTCGGCCGTAATTTCGTCGGCCTCGGCTTGCTCTTGCAGCCGTTTCTGTTCCTCAGCCTTTTTCTTGGCTTCGGCCTGTTTCTTTTGTTGTTCGGTTTGGCTCTGTACGGTAATAGTAACCGTATTTGTAGTATACTTGGTGCCATTGCTCCAGATAGAGGCAGCCGGTATGGTCACCGTGCCTTTCTTTTCGGCAACAGCAATATAGACTAGCGAAACAGAGGTGGAAGAAACAATGCGACCGCCTACCACCTGGGTGCTGGTACTAGAGCTTTTAGAAGGGCCAGAAAGAAGTTTCAGCGACTTGATTTTCGGAAGACGGAAAGAATCGGCCTGGGCATTATGTATGGTAAATATCAATTGGAAGCGCTGCCCCTCAGTGACAACAGAAGGAGCTGACGCTGTCACATTGACAGCCCCGCCCGCCCAAGCGCCAATAGTCACTAGTGATAAAGCACTAAAAAACAGTAAAGTCAACAAACGTTTCATACGACCACTCAAAAAATGAAATAAACTACACTAGTAAAAACGGCAAAACCCGTGCCATAGTATAAGCTACTCACCAATTCTTAACCATTGACTTGGCGCCAGAGTTCGGTTTTCTATTCTCCTCGTCCTCGTCGAGCGTTTCCAGTATCTTGCGGTTGTTGTCCTGCGAGTCGTCTTCCATTTTCTTGTCGCCGGTGTTTGGCGGAGGATTCTGATTCTTGTTGCGTTTGTCCATCCTCATGGCATAAGCCAACAGTTTCCGGGTCTCGTTAGAGTTCGGATTGGCCAGCATACTCTTCTTCAGAAAGTCGACCGCCTCCTTGTACTTCTTTTCTTGCAGGTAGGTGGTACCCATGTTGTGCAGGGCCTCAGCCTTCAAACGCACTGAAGGCGCATAAGCAACCGCTTTCTGGTAATAGTTGCGGGCCGTTTGCCACTCGCCCTTACGGTACAGGGCGTTACCAAGGTTGAAGTTGGCATAGTAGGAAGACTCCTTTTTCGACAACGCCGAACGATACTTTTTTTCAGCCACAGCATAGTTTTTGCTTCTGTAGGCAGTATTGCCGACACGAATATCGTGATTCTCGATTTGTGCGCTGGCCACCAGCGGCAACACCGTAGCGCACGCGAGAACAATTAGTCTATATAAAGATGATAACCTCATAAGCATTTATTCAGCAGACTTCTTTTTAAATATACGGTCTTTAAGTCCCTTAACACGCTCCCACAACCGGTTTTTGCGTTCCATAAGCACAGCGTCTATCAATAGGCAGAAAAAGGCCACACAGGCAAAAATACCGAACTTGTCGGTATAGGTAACGGCCGACGAAGAAACCTTCGACGCCTTTGCCGCCTCTGTCTTTAACTGCGATAAGACTTTATCGACAACCGCAGCCGGACTCTTGCCAGTCACATAGAAGCCTTTGCCCGCTTTGGCAACATTCTTTGCCAATTCTTCGTCGAACTTCGACACCACAGTGTCGCCCTCCGCACTGCGCAACAGAGTGTCGCCAATAGAAATAGTCGACCCTTCGCGGGAGCCCAGTCCCACTACATTCACGTACACATGTCCATCGCGGTTTACGGCACCAGCCGTTGCAATAGCGTCGTCTTCGTGGTTCTCGGCATCGGTCAACAGCAGAATACAGCGGGCTATACCCTCGTCTTTCGAGAAACTGCGCTGCGCCTGACGCAATGCCGCCCCTATAGCCGTACCCTGTACAGAAACATCTTCTGTCGACAGCGAGTTGACAAACATCTTGGCCGAACCCAAGTCGGACGTAATAGGCATACGGGTAACCGAGGTACCGGCAAACACGACCAAACCCATTTTGGTATTCTCTGAATTGTCGAGAAACGCATTCAAGATCATTTTCGCCTTTTCCAACCTCGATGGGGTTTCATCGGTACACAACATCGAGTTCGAGACATCGACCACAGCCACCATCTCGGCATTCATTCTCGTACCAGCGGCATTAGAATTGCCCGCAAGCTGAATTCTTGCGGTCACCAAGATAAGCGAAACCAAGGCCAGCCAAGAAAGGCCGAACTTTATACGCTGACGGAATAGGGAGCGGGTGGGCATCATACCCGACAACAGCTTCATATTGCCAAACGCCTTCATCTGCCTGTTTCGTCGGAACTCGTTATAGACATACCATACCAACAAGCCGACCGCAACAATCAACAATAAAAGGACTATAGGATATGCGAATTTAAACATTACGGATTACGTCTTAATACGGTTGTTGAAAGAATAAGTGATAACAACATAGCCGCTAAAGCGACACACGCAAACGGCATAAACAACTCTTTGCGGTGCGAGAAGTTAGAAATAGACACCTTGCTTTTTTCCAACTTGTCGATAGCAGCATAAATAGAATTCAGTTCGTCGGTATTCTGGGCCCTGTAATACTTGCCGTTGGTTGCCGACGATATATCTTGCAACGTCTGCTCGTCAATTACAACCGGCTCCATCTTCACTTCCCACTTGTTGGTTGTTTTGTTGAACGACGGCATAGGCGCCATACCGTTAGTACCAACGCCGATAGTGTAGACACGCACCCCGAACGACTTTGCCAGTTCGGCACCCTTCTGAGGCGATATTTTACCACCGTTGTCCTCACCGTCGGTTAGCAGAATCACCACTTTCGATTTTGCCTGGCTGTTCTTCAAACGGCTTACCGAAGTAGCCAACCCGACACCGATAGCCGTACCGTCGGCACGCACCATTCCGGTATCGATAGACGCAATCAGGCTAGAAAGCGCATTCTTATCAGTAGTGAGCGGACAGACGGAAGAAGCCGCGCCAGAAAACACCACCAGACCAATGTTGTCGTTGGTCCGCTGCTGCACAAAGTTACCGGCAACCTCTTTGGCCGCTTTCAAACGGTTGGGTTTCAAGTCTTGCGCCATCATACTGGCAGAAATGTCAAGGGCCAGCACACAGTCAATGCCCTCGGCATTCTTACTATCCCACTCGTTAGCCGCCTGCGGACGGGCCATGATGACGATGACCATCGCCAACGCTATCATCTTCAGGGCAAACGGAAAATGAAGAAGGTAGTATTTATAGGTTCTTTTGGCTCCTATGAAAGGCTCAACGGAAGAAATCTGCATTTTAGCCGTAACAGACTTCCGCTTCCACACATACCACACAATTATGGGGATGAGCAGAAGGAGCAACAACAAGAGATATGGTTTTGCAAAAATCATAATCACACATTTTTAACATTGGCATCGGCCTTAGCCGCATCAGCAGCAGCGCCCTTGGCGTTACCGCCTTCCTTTGGCTTCTCAACCAGCATCGTTTTCAAGACAATCTGTTCGGCAAGTTCCGCACAGTGCACGCACTCGCCGTCGGTAGGCTTGTGCTTGGCAAACTTGGTCATATCGCCTGTGAAACAGATTTCACGCACCTCTTCGCGCAACTTGATTGGCATATTGGTCTTCTTCAAAGCATCAATCAACTCAGAAGATGTCATTTCCAACGCCATAATCGAATACCTGCGGTAGAAATACTGCCGCAACACATCGGTAAGCAGGGTGAAATACGTTTTTTCGTTTCCTGCAGTCTGCCAGCATTTTTCAGCCGCCAGATTCCTAATGAGTTCCAAAGCCGTCTTCTCGGGCTGTGCAGAGTCGGCAACAGCACTGTTCTTCACATACGGTTCGGGATCCTCTCTGTGCTTGCGCCAATAGTAATAGGTCCAGATACCCATCAGAACCATCAAAACCACAGAGACAATCAAAACCACCCAAAGGGTTGTTGAATAAGGAGGAGTATTTATTTCCTTGATGTCGGCAGGCAGTTTGCCTTCTACAAAGACATCGGGGACATCGCTCACTTTCAATTTCAGCTCACTGGTCTTATACTCCTTATTCTGCTCACGGCAGACAAAAGGAGGAATAACATAGTCGCCCGGCTCGAACACCGTAATAACGATATTATCGTTTATAGAGATGGTGGAACCGTCGGCAATTGTGTCGCCCGACACAGAAACAATGTAAACCCCAGGAGCGAGAATATCGCTCAACACAGGCAACTGCACCGCCAAATGTTGTGGTTGCGACACATGGAAATGCACCACCGTCTGTTGCCCCATCATGATAGACGGAGAGTCGATAGAGGCGGATATTTTGACCTGCGCCTTGGCGGCAACGCCAAAGAGTAGAAAAAAGAGTAAGCAGAAATGTTTTGCAATACGTAGCATACCCAAAGTGTAATTAGTGGCGGAGCGCCCTTTCGTGGAACATTTTGACCAGCGCTTTTACAAAGTCGCCGTCGGTAGCGACAACGGTAGAGTCGACACCCGCCTTATGAAAGGCTTGGACAATTTCGAGCGACTTTTGCTGCCAATAGGCCTTGTAAGCGTCGCGAACCGACTTGCTCGAAGTATCGACCCAGCATTCCTCACCCGTCTCAGCATCGCGCATACAGATAAGGCCCACATCGGGGATGGTCTCCTCGCGCGGATCGTAGACACGGATAGTAGCACAATCGTGCTTGCGGTTAGCAATTATCAAATCGTCCGCAAACCTAGGTCCAAGAAAGTCAGATATAATGAATGCCGAGCAATGGCGCTTTATGGCGTTCGTGAAATAACGGAGGGCGTTACCGATATTGGTAGCATGGCTTTCGGGTTCGAAAGTCAGCAGTTCGCGGATAAGGTAAAGAATGTGCTTCCGTCCCTTCTGCGGAGAGATAAACTTCTCGACCTTGTCCGAGAAGAAAATCATACCAATTTTATCGTTGTTCTGAATTGCCGAGAAAGCAATAGTAGCCGCAATCTCGGTCATAAACTCGCGCTTGGTTTCATTACAAGAGCCAAAATCACCACTTGCCGAAACGTCGACCATAATCATAACGGTCATTTCGCGCTCTTCCTCGAACACCTTCACATAAGGGCGGTTGAAACGTGCCGTAACATTCCAGTCAATGTTACGGATATCGTCGCCCGGCTGGTAATCGCGGACCTCGGCAAAAGTCATACCCCTACCCTTGAAAGCCGTGCGGTACTCGCCGGCAAATATTTCGGTAGAGAGGCCGCGCGCCTTGATCTCAATTTTCCGAACCTGTTTTAAGAGTTCACTAGTAGTTTTCACTAAAAGTACAAATTATGGAACTTGAACTGCATTCAAAATTTCAGAAACCACTTCTTCCGAAGTCAGGTTGTTGGCCTCTGCCTCGTAGGTGAGGGCAACACGGTGGCGGAGCACATCCATAGCCACAGCGCGCACATCGTCAGGAAGGACGAATCCGCGACGGTTGATGAAGGCATGCGCACGGGCAGCCAACGCAAGGTTGATAGAGGCACGCGGAGAGCCACCGCAAGAGATCATCTCTTTCAGGTGCTCCAAACCATATTCCTCAGGGAAACGGGTTGCGAATACGATATCGACAATATATTTTTCTATCTTCTCAGACATATACACGTCTTCCACAACCTTTCTCGCATTAATAATGGCTTCAGGCTTCAGCACAGCGTTGACGGTTGGCTTAACCTTGTTGAGGTTATTACGGATGACGAGCTCTTCCTCTTCCTTCTGCGGATAAGTGATAACCACCTTCAACATAAAGCGGTCGACCTGGGCTTCAGGCAACGGATAGGTACCTTCCTGCTCTACCGGGTTCTGAGTCGCCATAACCAAGAAAGGGGTTGGCAGCTTGAACGTCTGCTCACCAATAGTTACCTGACGTTCCTGCATGGCTTCGAGCAACGCACTCTGCACCTTGGCCGGTGCACGGTTAATCTCGTCGGCCAATACTAGGTTCGCAAAAATAGGACCCTGCTTGATGGAGAACTCTTCCGTCTTCTGGCTGTAAATCATGGTACCGATAACGTCGGCAGGCAATAAGTCTGGTGTAAACTGTATTCTACTGTAATCGGCATCAATCAGCTGGCCAAGGGTTTTAATCGCCAAAGTTTTAGCAAGACCCGGCACACCTTCCAACAGCACGTGGCCATCGGCCAACAAACCGATAAGCAAAGACTCGACCAGGTGTTTTTGACCAACAATGACTTGTTCCATACCTTTAACAAGCACATCGACAAACGCACTCTCCTTCTGAACACGCGCATTCAGTTCTGACAACTGCGCCGGTTCAAGACCACTATTCTTTTCTTTAACGTCAACTTCCATTTTATGTATGTTTTATCTGTATATCTATATTATTTGGCGAACTTCTGGCGGATCTCTTTCGCCAAGTTCACCTGTTCCTCGTTCGGACCGTTCACCAACGACTCGTCGAGATTAGGGACACGTATTTTAGTACCTACAGGCACATTGTTCGGATTCTTAATACGGTCGGTATTGTATAAGTAGAGATAAATCCAATACGATTTATCGCCATAGTTTTGCAATGCAACCATTGTCAAGAACAATCCGGGTTTGATGGTAGTTTCGCCAATAAGTCCGGAAGTGGCCAGGCTCACATCCTTATGCTGACGCTTCATATAGGCCACGAACTCACCATTCCAAAGCGGATCAACCGTATTTGACGCCTGTGGAGCAACCACTGTTTCTGATGCAGCAGACTGGCTGTCGTCGACATAAGGTGCCTCCTCAGTTCCATCGGACGCATCCGGACTATCCACAGAATCGGCTTCTGGAACATATACGCTTAATTCCTGCGCGAGCGAGGTAGTATCGGAAGGCATAACCGGCGGATTATCTGACGACGCCTTTAATCCCTTGAAAAAGTCCGGATCCAGATGATTCAAGCCAAAGAATGCGGCAATCAACAATACTACGAATGTTACGATAGCCACACCCAGCACTTTTCCATGCTGTACCTCTTCCTCAGGCTCATTGGCCAAATCGTTGGCCGTAGGGAATACGACCTGTTCAGTTGCGACAGGCTTGCCCTCGATAGGCGCTTTATCGTCCTTGACGGGTTCAGTTTCTGATTCAGTTCCAGAAACAGCAGCCGCCTCGGCCTCGTTCTGTCCGTCAACCCCAGCAGCCTCGTCAGATTCGTTACCGCAGGCAGGCGCATCATCTGCAACAACGGCTTCGGCACGGTTCTCCCCATCCTCAAGTTCGGCGGCAACAGCAGATTCTTCCTTCACCCCAGCAACCGGTTCAGATTCAGCCTGAACCTCTGCGACCTGTTCAGGTTCATCGGCAGGAACAGCCGGTTCACGAACATCGGCCTCGATGGAAGCCGATACTTCGTCAACAACACTAACCGGAGGCTGGACATAGACAGGAGTCTCTACCTTTTTGTCAGCAAGCAAAGCGTTAGGGTCTTCAACATCTTCCCCCTCATACTCCACTTCCCAGTTATCGAACCAGTCGGAATGCGAAGACACCGATTTTGCGGTATTCGCCTCTTCTGAAATTTCTTCCTTTTCAGGTTCAACAGCCGCAGTTTCAGTTGGAGCGGCAGCATCGACAACCACAGACTCAACAGGTACTTCTACAGACGGAGCAACGTTCTTTTCCGGAACCTGTACACCATCGGCCGTAATATGTGTTTCTGTCTGCGAAAGCGATTCAGAAACAGCCTGCGCAATAGCCTCACAAACAGGAGGTACAGCCTCTGTCTGTTTAGCAGTTTCGGCCGTAATGTGCGTTTCCGTCAACGAAAGTGATTCAGAAACGGCCTGTGCGACAGCCTCGTCGACAGGAGGTACAGAAGTCGCAGACTCAGCCACAGCATCATCGTCCATAACGCCGGCATCAGAAACCGTGTCGTCAATCGCCTCGTCATCATCAGGATCAGGCGGGTCTAGCGGAGCGTTTGGATTGAGGACGTATGTCTTCAAGTGCGCATAAGGCTTGTTGATTTCATCTTTAAGCGTCTTGTCGGGCGTGAAAGACACCTTGGCATGGGCCGGGATAATCATCTCAGCACCATTTTGCACATTCACACTCTTGCGTTCTTCCACCACAATGAGTTTAAACGTACCCAGTCCCTTAACCTTGACGATTCCGTCTATTGCCAATGCGTTGGCAATAGCCTCGAAGAACGCTTTGACAAAGTCGTCGCAACGGTTTTTTGGAATGTCAGTCAGCTCGGCAACCGCATTCACCAAATCGGCAGTCAGTATCTTTTCATTCATGGGAATCAATCATTGGAAAATCTATCCTTCAAAACAGTACTAGGTTTAAATGCGACCGAAATTTTAGGCGGCACCAGCATACGTTCGCCACTTGCCGGGTTCACCGAAATACGCTCGTTCTTCTTTTTGGGTTCGAACTGTCCAAATCCTTGCACAGCGACCAAGTTGCCATCGAGCAAATGTTTCTTGATGGCATTAACGGTAGCATCGAAAAGCCTTTCCGCCTCTTCAGCAGAAAGGCTTTGCTGCCCCCTTATGGTAGTTATGAGGTCTTTAGTATTCACGATAGTATTTATTTTCTGCTAAATTTAGTGAAAATACGTTGAATAATAAAACTAAGGTCCAAAAAACACGATAAAATGGGAATAAAAAGCCTTCTGCGGGTGTCCGCAGAAGGCTCTTTTCGTTTGCATACGCCCC
>AUXO010916362.1_pt1 | contig 17847 bp, 15 predicted proteins | sample 768731 | NCBI WGS metagenome assembly AUXO01 (sample SAMN02715735, study PRJNA202380) | gut metagenome | biome: sheep rumen | host: Ovis aries | place: New Zealand: Palmerston North
GAAATGACAGTAGAATTAATCGCACCAATCGCTATTGAAAATGGTACTAAATTCTCAATCCGTGAAGGTGGTAGAACAGTTGGTGCCGGTAACGTTTCAGAAGTTATTAAATAATTAACAAAAAACAATTGCCAAAAAGCAATTGTTTTTTTGTGAAATACTTTATTTTTTATTAAATATTCCAGTTATTCCAAAAGAATTTTTATACATGAAATATAATGGATTATTAGTTATGAGTTCAAAGTCACCAATATACTCATATACATTAGAATTAAAATTCATTTTAAAATCATTTAATCCTTTATACCTATTATTTATTTGATTTATATTACTAACTCCGCCCAAATTTAATTTTTTATAGCCAAGCTTCGCATATCTGCCAATTATTTTCCAAAATAGTAAATGCTTAGCGCCAAATTTTTTATACTTATTATCATATCCATCCATAAATACATAAACTTCATCTTGCCACTTAGTAACCAAAGCAGAAGCAATAACTATACCATCAGGATTATTTTTAAGTAATTCAGTCGCCTCAGCAAGCTGCTTACGGTATTTAACAACGTTTTTGTCAATTAATAATTTTTGACTTATAACTTTATCATTATTACTATTTTCACTTATAAGCAAATTACTAAGTTCTATACTTTGCCCTAAATAATCATTATATTTATTTTGTGTATATTTTAAGTATTCAGTAGTATCAAGTTTACTATAATAAAAATCAATCAAATTATCCTTATCAAAAAAATCATATAAATCTTTAAAATATTGAACATCTCTTGGATATTTGTTTTTAGTATGTAAATAAAGATAATCTAAATCATCTTTTCCTCCATGATATACTTTAATGCCATCGCGAGTTGCCTTTCGTATTTTATTTCTAGTACTTTTATTCATATTTGCAAAAAGTTGAACAAAATTCAAATCTAAATTTATAATAGCTTCAAATCTAGGTTTTAAGGCCTCAAAATTATTATTATAGCCTAAATGAAAATAGCCATATTTTGTAAGTCTTTGAAAAATAGAATCATAAAGCCTATTACTAAAAGTTGTTCTTCCATTATTATCATATATTTTCCGTACTACCATTGGATTTATTTTAATGGCAACGATATCCTTTTTTCCTAAGAATTTTTTCAAAAGCTTTGTGAAATTAGCTACAACAACATCATCATTATAATCAATCAAAAATCCCCTTGGTACAAGGCCATACTTAAAACCATTAATCTTATAAACTAAAACTAAACCGGCAGCTTTTATTTCATCATCTTCTATGAGCCCAATAAACATCGCATCATAACCTTGCTCATGCATCGTAAACGCATAATTCGTAGTTTGATATATAGATGAAGGCTGAAACTTTTTAGTAAATTCTAAAAATTCAGAGTTTGTAAGTAGTTTTATCTCCATATAAACGCCTCCTGCCTTTAATAATTATATCATAACTGAATAAAGATATAAAGATTTGACAATAAAAAAGTAAACTGATATTATCTAGTAAAAAAGGAAGAGATTATGGAAAACATAAAAGAAATATTTGATAAGGCAATTATTGGCTTCAAAATAAATCATCCGAGTGAAGATATAACAGAAGAAATATCTGAAATTATTATAGATGATTTAGAAAGCACTATTAATGGAAAAGCTAAAAATAACGACATTATCTATTACTTATGTGAAAATGATAATTTTTTTAAATCGTCATTAAAAAAAATGCATAAAGATTTATATGATAAAAAAAGTCTTTCTAAAATAATTTTAAAAATAGTCTATGAAGATTATATAAAAAGATTAGATGACATAGAAAAATTTAGATTTTCTAGAAATTATGCTATTTTCAAAGGAAATACAAATACAAACATTATAGGTCACATCGACATTGAAGACATCCCGCAGATAACATGCATAAAAGGCCAAGCAATAAATTTTTATGAGTTATATTATAAAGGTGAATATAAAATTGATGGAATAAATGCCAGTATAGATGAAAAGGGGAATATAAAAGTCGACTCAAAAGATGCAGAATATGGTTTCATAAAAACAAGTGTAAATATAGTTAGAATAAAAAATCCTAGATTACTAATATATGATTTGCTGCCGATTATAATAGAAATATTAGATAATAATTTTGAAAATATTAAACTGTTTGAATCTATTGACAGAAATTTAAGTTTAAAAACTATTTCAGAGCTTTTAAAAAAATATATAAATAACATAGACGTTACTGAAATATTAAAAAATAATGGCTTAAAAGTAGCAAAAAACACATATAAAATATTAACAAATGCCACACCTATAAAATTACTTGATTCATTTAATGAGATTGCCTTAGGTGGGAAAATAGAAGTTTCTACCGACAAAGGATATGAAAATGATAAAGAAAAAATACAACAAGATGCCGTTTTAAGCATAATAAAAAACGAAAATTATTTTCTTAATATGGTAGCCGACGGCGCAGGAGCATCTAACCATGGTGAAGAAGCAAGTAAATTACTTACTGAGCAAATAAAAGATTGGTTTGAAAATCTTCCTGATGAAATAATGCCTGATACTTATTTAGTATCAGAACTTTTAAAATATAAAATAACTCAAATAGATAGTTTAATAAATCAAAAATATCCAAATAGTTACACAACTATGGTTCTTGCAATTACAATAAATGATAAAACAATAATTGCCAATATTGGTGATTCAACCGCATACACATATGATTATAATGAAGAAAAATTAATAGAGCTTTCAACTTTAGACTCAGATTCAAAAGGTATGGAATATGAAGAGTCTAGATATAACCCGTGGAATAACGTCCTTACTGCAGCAATAGGGTCAGGCTATAATGATCATCTGCACATAAACATTATTGATAATAATGGACAGAAAATAATATTATCAAGCGATGGAATAACTGATCTAATAAGCGAAAAAAGGTTCAAAACATATTTTAAGGAAAACACCCACAGTGCGCAAATGATAAGAGACTCTTTAAGCAAAGAAGATACGGAATACTTAGCTAAAAAAGAAGATAATATATCGGCAATAATTATTAATTTACCAAATCATAACAAAAATAAAATAATTACAAAAAAGCTATAGATTAGCTTTTTTTCATTCATAAAACTGTAAAAAGGCCATATATTTATATTGGTGATTAACATGGACAAGATTGGAATTCCACGCAGTTTATTTTATTATTATCATGGTGATATCTGGAAAACATTTTTTGAGACCTTAGATATACCATACATTATAAGTCCAAGAACAAATAAAGAAATTATGGAAAGAGCAATTAAAGTTTCCAATGACGAAATGTGTTTAGCATTAAAAAACTATCTTGGACATATTGATTATCTCAAAGATAAATGTAATTGCATAATAATTCCAAGAATTTGCAATTATAAAGTAAATAACCAAACGTGCACAAATTTTTGGGCAGCCTATGACATCGTAAACAATATATTTGATATAAATATATTAAATTATAATATTGATTTAGAAAAAGGTGAAACACTAAAAAAAGGCTTATACAAAATAGGAAAAGAATTAGGAAAAAGTCATTTAGATATAAAAAAAGCTTATAAAAAAGCTATATATCAATACGAAATAAAAAAGAAAAAAAATGCCGAAATAAACTTAAATAAATTAAAAAGTAATAAGACAAAAATATTAATAGTTTCTCACCCTTATAACACATATGATGATGAAATAGGGAAAAATATAATAGATTACTTAACAAAAGAAAACGCTGAAATAATATATTCTGATAAATTTAATGATAAAATTACTAATAAACTTAGTCAAAAAATATCAAAAAACTTATATTTTAAATATAGCAAAGAAAGTATAGGTGCGTTAGTTTATTGCCTGGATAAAATAGATGGGATTATATTTATTACATCTTTTCCGTGTGCCCCAGACAGTTTAGTAAATGAACTAACAATGCGAAAAATAAAAAAACCGTATATAAATTTAATAATAGATAACAATGCAACCTTTACTGGGATAGAAACAAGATTAGAAAGTTTTTTGGACGTTTTAAGGGGGAATATTCATGTATAATATTGCTTTCCCGCAAATGGGAGATTATTATATTCCGGCCGAATACCTACTTTCACATGTTTTAAAAGCCAAAATAATAAAGGCACCTAAAATAACTAGAAAAACTATAGAACTAGGCGCCAAATATTCCCCCGATTTTGTATGTACTCCTTTCAAATATACCCTTGGTACGATGATTGAATGTTTAGAAAAAGGAGCTGACACCTTAGTCCAAATGGGTGGCGGGTGTAGATACGGCTACTACTATGAACTACAAGAAAAAATCCTAAAAGATTTAGGCTATGAATTTAATATGATAAATTTAGTTACCGAAGGTAAAGCAAGCATCAAAAGAATACATAATATGATAAAAAAAGTAGACGCAAAATATAGCAAAGTAAAAGCTATATATTATTCGTTTATAACCGCAAAAATGATTAAATATATGGATAAAATAGATGAATATATAAGAGAAAATATAGGTTTTGAGTTGAAAAAAGGATCATTTGAAAAATTAAAAGATGAAATGCTATTTAAATTCAGTAAAGTAAAAAATTACCATGAACTAAAAGTGTTATATCGAAATTATAAAAAGCGATTTGAAAACATAAAAGTATATAAAAATGATAATAGATTAAAAATTGGAATAATAGGAGAACTTTATACTATAATGGAACCTTTTTCAAATTACTTCTTAGAAAAAGAATTAGCTAGTCATAATATTGAAATAAAAAGATTTACAAACGTCGATTACTTGTTCTTAAGAAAAAAGAAGAGAATGAAAAAATATTTAAAGAATAACAAATATATTAAATATACATGTGGGGCAGACGCCAGTGATAATGTTGCCAATACTGAATATCTATGCAAAAAAGGATATGATGGCATAATTCACATAAAATCATCGTTCTGCACACCAGAAATAGGCGCAATGCCTATAATAAATAAAGTCGCAAGCATTTATAACGTACCAGTCATATATTTTAGCTTTGATTCGCAGTCAAGTGAAACAGGAATTAAAACTAGGCTAGAAGCCTTTTACGATATGCTAGAAATGAGGAAAAACAAATGAAAGAATGTTTTTTAGGAGTAGATATTGGATCAATTTCTACCAAAGGAGTTATTATTGACAAGCGAAACAATATAATATCGTCAGCTTATATTTGGACAGAAGGAAATCCTACCCAAGCCGTAAAAAAGTTAATAAACATTTTAAAAAAAGACTTACCAAAAGACTACATATTAAAAGGTATAGGAACAACAGGAAGCGCAAGAAAACTTATAGGTCTAATGTTAAATGCTAATGTTGTTAAAAATGAAATAACTGCTCATGCTATCGGCACACTTTCATATCATCCTAACGTTAGAACAATTTTAGAAATAGGAGGGCAAGACTCAAAAATAATATTAATTAAAAATGGCATTATAACAAACTATGCCATGAATACACTTTGTGCCGCTGGAACAGGAGCTTTTTTATCGTCACAAGCAAAAAGACTGGGAATAGGTGTTGAAGATTTTGGGAAACTTGCTTTAAAATCACAAAACCCAGTTAAAATAGCTGCAAGATGCACTGTTTTTGCTGAATCGGATTTAGTCCATAAAGCAGGGGTAGGTTATCCTAAAGAAGATATAATAGCAGGGCTTTGCAAAAGCATAGTTCTAAACTATCTGAATAATGTTGGTAAAGGTAAAAAAATAGAAGGACCAATTGTTTTTCAAGGCGGTGTATCTAAAAACGAAGGTGTAGTAAAATATTTTAAAGAAATATTAAATGAAGATATCATAGTAGATGAAGAAGGCCATTTGATGGGAGCAATAGGAATAGCAATACTCGCTAAAAATAACAAAACAGGAAACACTTATTCCTTAGAAATAAATAATATTAAATTTGAAACTAAAGCTTTTGAATGCAATAACTGTCCAAACAACTGCGAATTACTTAGAATATTCAAAAATGGCAAACAAATAGATTCTTGGGGTAGTAAATGTGGTAAATATTAATTCACTATATAGTATAGTGAATTTTTTTATAAAAAAGATTAAACAAATGTCAATACCTTGAAAAATGAAATAAAATTAGACGTAAGCTTAATTGACAGCTATAATGTAGTTTGATAAAATATAGCTGTTAAAAGGTGATAATATGTTGAGTAAATATGAGCATGCAACTAAATTTTTAAAAGATGATACTTTGCTATCATGTCCAATATGCAACGAAATTCTAAAAGAATATGACCATTCATTGATTTGTAATAATAATCATTTGTTTAATATTTCTAAAAAAGGCACTACCGTTCTTTTAAACACCAGCAATTATAAAGATAGTAAAATCTATAATCATAATTTATTCTATAACAGAAGAAAATTTATAGAACAATTATTTTATAATAAAATGTATAACAAAATAGAAACTATAATAAATGAATATTTTAGTAAAAATAGAATTATTAATGTGTTAGATTTAGGTTGCGGGGAGGGTTCACACACATTAACAATTCTAAAAAATATTAATAAAAAATATAAATATTACGGATTTGATTATTCAAAAAATGCAATCGATATGGCGAGTGATTATAATGATGCGAACAGATTTTATTTTGTGGCAGATGTTAATAATATTCCTGCAAAAGATAATTCTATAGATTTAATCATAGACATATTATCGCCGTATAATGAAAAAGAAATAAAAAGAGTACTCAAAAAAAATGGCCTTTTCATAAAAGTTTCACCAAATAAAAATTATTTAAAAGAACTTAGAGAAAGTTTAAATATTGAAACATATGAAAAAGAAAAGGAAATTGAAAACAATTTTAGGAAACATTTTAAAAGTGCTGATAAAACAATAATAAGAGATACATTACCAATTGACAAAAATGACTTCGAATACTTATTAAATATGACACCAATACACAATAAAAAAGTTGTAGAAGCTCCTAAAAATATTACTATTGATTTAGTTTTATACATTGTAAAAGGAGAAAAAATATGATTTCAAAATATACAAAAAAAATAAAAATAAAAAATGATACTTATGTCGTATTTAATAGTTTGGTCATGTTGCCCATTTATGTGAATAAAGAGCAATGTGATAATATTTTTAATGAAAATTTTTCTAACTTATCAAAAGCTGATAAGAAAGAATTAATAAAGGCAGGTATACTAATCGAAAATGCCGAAATTGATGACAAAATAGTAAACATTTTAAACAATGCCCATGATAAAATGGCAAAAGAAAAAATTACTATAATGTATATTATTCCAACTAATTCTTGTAATCTAAAGTGCAAATACTGCTTTATAGGCAAACTTAATGATAAACAAATAAAAATGGAAACAGATATAGCACTAGATGCAGTAGAAAAATTTAATAACCATTTAAAAAAAATAGGAGAAAAAGGAACAATTTTCTTTTATGGAGCAGAACCATTATTAAATTTTGATTTGATAAAGACCACCGTTTCATATGTAAAAAGTAGAGGCTATAAGATTGATTTTGCAATGGTTTCCAATGGAATATTAATAACAGAAGAAATCGCAGACTTTGTAAAAAATAATAATATTTCTTTAGGTATATCAATAGATGGCCCAAAAGAGATAAATGATAAAAACAGAATATTTAAAGGTGATAGTTGTAGCGTATACGACGGAGTGATGAATAAAATAAAAATGTTGAAATCAAAAAATGTCAACTTTGGACTTTCAATTACTGTTGCTCCGATTTTTTTAGAAAATGAAGAATATTTTTTAAAGTGGATATTGAACTTAGGAGTATATAATATAAGCTATAATCTCCTTCACTTCACATATAAGACGAATGAGTGGAAAAATTATTATAAAAAAGCAACAAATTTTATTTATAAATCAAATAGCCTTCTTTTTGAAAAAGGATTTAATGAGGATAGAATAAATAGGAAATATGAAGCTTTTTATAATAGGGTTTTTAAATTTAGCGATTGTGGTGCTATCGGCGGCAATCAAATTACCATTTGTCCTAATGGTGAGATAGAGATTTGTCACGGATATTGGAATCGAAAAAACAAAAAATTACCAAATATAAAATCTATTACAGATTTAAGCCAATTATTTGAAGAAAAAGAATACAAAAAATGGGCAGAAAATATTACACTAAATAAGAAAAAGTGCTTATCATGCCCGGCAATATATATTTGTGGTGGAGGATGTGCCATGCAAGCAAATGATTTATTTGGATCTGAAAAAGATATAGATAGGCCATTTTGCATATACACAAAACAGATGTTAAAAAACATTTTAAATGAAGTCTACGAAGATTCAAAACAAAATGAGTTTCAATAAATAATTAAAATAAAAAAGTTGAAAAAATTATTTTTTCAACTTTTTTAATATAACAAATTAGTTTATCCCAATAATTTGTCAAATTGAGTTGCAAGCTCATTTGCTATTTTTTTAGAAGCAAAACCACCACCGCAATTACCAGCACCGCAATTACAATTACATGAGCCACAATTGCAGGTTGAGCTTAATGATTTAGCTGTTCTAAATTTTTTTCCATTTGAAGATATTTTCACTATTTTCATAAAAACCTCCTCATACAAATTTTAACAATACAATATTTAAAAGTCAATAGCATGAGTTAGAAAAACCAAAAGTGTTGCTATATGTTTGATACACTAAATAATGAAATGTTATAATTCACATAAGAACACTTAATTAGATTGATGCTTGTTAATCTCCATAATAAAGGAAGACAATAGTTTGAACAAGAATGATTATTTAATTTTATCTATACGCGGAGTAAATCAAATGATTTACTTTTTAAATACATAAATTTAATAATACATAAATATAATAATGTATAAATATAATTATAAAAAATATTTGACATAAAATAAATATTAGTGTATAAATTAATTTGTGAAGGAGTTGATTACCTTGGGTAAGAAACTAGTTATCGTGGAGTCGCCAACAAAAGTAAAATCAATAGGCAAATATCTAGGCGGTGATTATGTAGTCTCATCAAGTAAAGGACACATAAGAGATTTATCTACAAAAGGAAAATACGGTCTAGGAGTTGATATAGAAGATCACTTCAAACCTGATTATAAAACTATTAAAGGTAAAAAGGTAGTTATAGATGAGCTAAAAAAAGAAGCTAAAAAAGCTGATAAAGTATATCTCGCTACCGATTTGGATAGAGAAGGAGAGGCCATCGCGTGGCACCTATACGATGCTTTAGGGCTAAAAGATGATAACTATAGTAGAGTAGTATTTAACGAAATTACTAAAGATACCATTCTAAAAGCCATAAAAGATGAAAGAAAAATAGATAAAGACCTTGTAAACAGCCAAGAAACCAGAAGAATCTTAGATAGAATAATTGGCTTCAGACTATCAAAACTGATACAGTCAAAAACAGATGGCAGTAGTGCGGGTAGGGTGCAAAGCGTTGCTTTAAAACTAATTGTTGATAAAGAAAGAGAAATAATGGCATTTAATCCAGAAGAATACTGGACAATTACTGCCGATTTTAATGATTTCACTGCCGATTTATTTGAATATAGACATAAAAAAATTGAAGTAAAAACTGAAATAGAAGCTAACGAAATACTAAGTAAACTATCAAAAGCTTTTGAAATAGAAAGTGTAGACAAAAAATTAAAAAACAAATCATCTAAGCCTCCTTTTACCACAAGTACATTGCAGCAGGCTTCATCTAATAAACTAAGATTTTCATCAAGAAAAACTATGCAAGTAGCTCAAAAATTATATGAAGGAATAGACTTAGAAAATGAAACTGCAGGATTAATCACATACATGCGTACAGACTCAATAAGACTTTCTAATGAATTCGTGGCGTCTGCTTATAAATTTATCGAAACAAAATATGGAAAAGACTATACAGGACCAGTAAAAATAAATAAAAAAACTGAAAATGTTCAAGACGCCCACGAAGCTATTAGGCCAACCAGCATAAATAGAACTCCAGAAAGTATAAAACAGTATTTATCAGATGATGAATATAAATTATATAAAATGATATATTATAGAGCCTTAGCTAGTATAATGGCTCCAGCTAAAGTTGAAGGGACCACTGTAATTCTAAATAATAATGACTATCAATTTAAAGCGACTGGTCAAATTATAGTATTTGATGGTTACTTAAAAGTATATAGCGATTATGAAGATACTAAGGACACAATACTTCCACCATTTGATACATATAATTCAAAAATAATTGTCTCTAACGATATTACTAAGTGCCAGCACTTTACTGAACCTCCAGCCAGATATACAGAAGCTAAGCTAATTAAAGAAATGGACGACCTTGGAATCGGAAGACCATCCACATACGCTACAATAATAGATAATATTAAAAAAAGAGGCTATGTAAGTTTAACTGATCGAAAATTTATCCCAACCGAAATTGGCTTTGAAGTAACTGATAAACTTCAAGAATTTTTTAGCCATATAATCAATGTTAAATATACAGCTAACATGGAAGATGATTTGGACAAAATTGCTGAAGGCAAAGAAATATGGTATGAAGTATTAGAAAATTTTTATAAAGATTTTGAGCCATCAATTAAAGACGCTTTCGATAAAATGCCAAAAAAAGAAGCTGAAGAAACAGGTGAAAACTGTCCAGAATGTGGGCATCCACTAGTTATCAGAAAAGGTAAATACGGTAAGTTTACCGCTTGTAGTAATTTTCCAGAATGCAAATACATTGTAAAAGAACAAAAAGAAGAAAAAGAAATTTGCGCATGTCCAAACTGTGATGGAAAAATAATTGAAAAGAAAACAAGAAAAGGAAAAATATTCTACGGCTGTAATAATTACCCAAAATGTAAAACAGCATATTGGGATAAACCAACTGGAGAAAAATGTCCGGAATGCGGAAATATGCTTACAATCAAAAAAGAAAAAATTAAATGTAGTAGCTGCGACTTTACAAAGTAGCTACTTTTTCTTTGCTTAAACATGAAAATAATATATAATAAATAAAGGAGGAATATAATGAAACAATATTATATAAAATGTAATACAAGTGAAAATGAAACTTTGACATTAAACTTAAAATATAAAACTCTATTTGAAATTGATAGTTATACATTACCTTATGAAAGTGAAAGTGAAATAAAAGAGGATTTTATAATAGCATGTCCAAACGTTAGGAAGTCATTTATTGAAAATGGGATTGTATACATCGAAAAAGATAACCGTGAATTTATGAATATAATCTATAATAGTGAAGCCTTTACCGAAATGCATAAATATATAAAAGTAAATGAGGAAACTGATCAAATCGAAGATACAATGACTTTGAGACAATATATTGTAAGTTTATTTATGAGATTTGGTGAAGATAACATTAATTATTTAACAGAAAGCGGCCTTTTAAACGTAGTTACTCTAGAAAATATAAAAAGCTTTAAAGACGCTAGCCTAAAATCCCAAAAATTAAGAGAACTTAAAAGTCAAAAAGATGCATTAGATTATTACTATTTAAGAGACTTTGTAGAAACTCTAAACAAGCACTTGAGTAAAGAAAATAAGTCAAAAACAATTTGACAAAACGTCGATAATAAGTATAATAAACCCGTAAAAAGAGGGATTATTATGAATCAAGACAAAAGGGCTAATAGGTATTCACTTAAAATTATAGATATAGACGGAAACGAAAATATAATACCAATAACTTATAATGGGAAGAGTTTAAAAAAAATGCCCCTTACGATAATTGACATGATGACAGCAAATTATTCTAAAGAAGCATTTAAACAATCATTATTGGAAAGCGGTTATAACTACGGCTATATTTTTATCGAATATAAAATGGGCGGAGAAAGAAGAACGCTTGACGTAGTCTATAATAATGAAACAATAAAGAGAGAAAGCAGTTTTAGGCAGCAGGAAATTATGGCTGGAAGAGGCGAACCAAAGCGAAGCGAAAATGTAATTCTTTTAGGATATGAACTTATGAATGCTGAACGACATAATAAAAAATTATGGAGTCACCTCCAGCGTAAAAATTACATATGGACAAAACTAACATTGGCAGTTGCAACATATAACCATTTAATTGATATCGAGGCAAATCCTAATGATATTATAGATTATCAATTTGAAATCATGAATGAGATAGGCGAATATAGTACATTTAGAAAAATAACTCTAGGAATAGAAGAGTACTTAAAAAGTCCCAATGAAGCCGAAGACATCGTTGAAAATACAATAAAACAAAAGCTATACAAAAAGAGGTGAAAAAATGAGTAAGATAGAAAGAGGAATATATTCACTAAAGCATAAATCTCTAGATGGGGTTATAAGCACTGTAAGAATAAAAGATAAAAATGGAAAACTAAAAGAAAATTTCCCACTAACTACTATTGACGCTTTAACAACCATGTGTGATAACATGAAAGATTTACTAGAACTTATACGCGAAATAAACAAACCAAAGAAAAACTCTAATGATGATATGTCAGACGGGCACTTTTATATCGAGTATAAGAATAACCATGAAGTAAAAACGTTAAACGTTGTATTTAGCGATAATATTGTTATTAGTGAATTATCAAAAACATATGATGGCCTATATAGAATGCCAAAAAATAAAACCGTTTCCATATGGGCATATAAACTTATAAAAATAAGGATGCAAAGCCCAGAACTTTACAAATACTTAAAAGATCATAATTACATAGATAGCTATCTATCTGAATTAGCCGGTTATTACATATTTTACGCAGGAGAAGATTACCAAAATCCAGTTGAAGCAAATAGATACATGAAAGAAATTATTGCCAAATTAGAATCATATAAAACATTTAGAGATTTTAATGTTGGAATATACAATTATGACAAAGTAAAAGAACTAAAAGCTCTAAAGAAACAAATAATAGGCGATGAGCCAGAAATCGAAAAAGTGAAAACTAAAACTTTAAAAGGAACACAATTAAAATTTTCTGACATCGGATATGACATATAAAGGTGATATTAATGACAAATAAGAAGCAAAGTAGATGTGGCTACAGTCTTAAACACAAATCTAAAGACGGAACCATATCAACATTTAAAATAAAAACAGTAAATGGCGTTACACGAGCAAGATTTTATCTTACTGATATTGACGCAATTACAACAAAATTTGATAATTTTGAAAGTTTTAAAAAAATAATGATTACTTTAATTCCCGCGTGGGATGGCACCACATACTGGATAGAATACAGCCAAAATAATAGATTTATAAAACTACCATTAGTTTTTAAAGATCAAAAATTACTTACCAAATTAGCAAATGAAAATAAAGGAAAAGAAGAACTAAAAAAAGAACCATGGCTGAATGCTTATTTAAAAGAATTTATAATAATGGTATGTGAAGAAAAAGAAAAAATAAAATACTTAAAACAATATAAATATATAGGACCGCGTTTAAATACACTACTTGATGAATTTGAAAATAGTAAAGATGTCACGAAAAAAATGAAAGCTATAGAAAAAATAAAAAACTTACTAGCCAACTATTATATAATACGAAGATTAGAAATTGGCAAAGCAGCGTATAATAGAAAGTTAGAAAAATACGGAACCATAGACGGTAACGGAGAAATATCTAAACAAAAAGTAATGAAAAAACACTAAAAACAGCCACCAGCTGTTTTTTTGATTACTTTAAAAATTAACTATATTCTGGTATAATCAAAATAAGGTGGTAAAATGGAACATATAGAAAAATTTCTAAATTACTTAAAATATCAAAAAAATTTTTCAGACCACACAATTAAAAATTATAAAATAGACTTAAAAGAATTTTATGAATTTGCAAGCAATAAAAAAATAGACACTGAACTAATTAGAAAATATTTAAAAAAACTTTTCGAAAAAAAATATAAAAGCACGACAATATCCAGAAAAGTAAGCTCATTAAAAAGTTACTTCAAATACTTAGAAAGTGAAAATATAATTGATGAAAGTCCAGTAAACCTTATAAGCAATCCTAAAATTGAAAAAACATTACCTAATTTTTTAAACTATGATGATTTAGAAAAATTATTAAATTACCCCGATCAAAATAATAAATATGGTCTTAGAGATGCTTTGATCTTAGAAATGCTATATTCATCAGGATGCCGCGTTAGCGAACTTGTGAATATCAAAATAAAAGATATTGATTTTAAAGAAAGAAAAATTTTAATTTTAGGAAAAGGAAACAAAGAAAGATATGTGTTTTACGGAAGTAAATGTGAAGGCCTACTAAATAAATACATGATGAAAGAAAATCATGAATACTTATTTACGAATAAACATGGAAATAAATTAAATGAAAGAACAGTTAGAAAAATCACAACCGAAAACGCCCGCAAAGCCGGTCTAAATGTACACGTAACTCCCCACACTTTAAGACACACATATGCAACTCACTTGCTAAATGATGGAGCAGACTTGAAAAGCGTAGGAGACCTTCTTGGACATGAGAACTTATCAACAACCCAGATATATACCCACGTTTCTAACGAAAGATTAAGAGAAGTATATTTAAAAGCTCATCCAAGAGCTAGAAAATAAAGGAGAACATATGGAAAAATTTGTTTATTCACTAGAAGAAAAAACTGATAAAAATATCTTAGGACAAAAAGGATCTAATTTAATTGATTTGTATAATTTAAACATGCCTATACCAAACAGTATAATTTTAACGACAAAAGCCCATAAATATTACCAGGAAAACGGGCGAATAACTAGAGAGCTAGAAAAACAAATATTAGAATATGTAAAAGTAATCGAAATTAAAACCGAAAAAAAACTAGGGGATATATCAAATCCACTTCTCTTATCTGTCCGAGAAAGCACGATGTTAGAAGAGTCAAAAACCCAAGCAATCATAAACATTGGATTAAATGATGACATAGCAGCCAACCTAGCCATAGATGAAAAATCAGCCAAATTTATATACGATACATACCGCAAACTAATAATGATGTATGCCAAAATAATTAAAGGAAAAAATACTTCACCATTTGAAATACTAATGGAGAAATATAAAGAAAAACGAAATGTCCTAAATGATTATGAGCTTACAGCCGAAGATTTATTTAAAATAACTAACGAATACAAAAAAATATATCGTAAAATTACCGGCGAAAAATTTCCTAAAGATCCAAGTCATCAACTACTAGAAGCCATAAGAACTATATATAAAGCATGGCAGGATACCGATGTCGCAATTATCATCGAAGAAATGATTTTTGGTAACCTAAATGAAAATTCATACGTAGGCATAGCTTTTTCTAAAGACCCAAAAACAGGCGATGACAAATTAACAGGCGCCTTTTCGTATCAAGTTCAAGAAAAAAATAGTAATCTAAAACCCATTGACACATTAATTGAAAAAGACCCAAATGTATATCAAAACATTGAAAAGTGCGCAAAAAAAATAGAAGACAAATGCCAAGATATTATAAAAATAAGCTTTGTTGTCGAAAATGGAAAATTATATATAATTGATTTTAAAAAAGCAAGTAAAAGTCCCCTTGCCACGGTAAATCTTGCAGCTGCCATGCTTAAAGAAAATAGTATAACTAAAGAAAAAGCTATCAGCATGATAAATAAGGAACAAATATATGAACTAATTTATGGCGCCCTAAATTCTAAAAACATTAAAAAAATAGGAAAAGGTCAAGGAATAATTCCTGAAGCTATTGCTGGGAAAATATGCTTAAGCAATGATACAGTATTTAAAGATGAAAAAAATATTTTAATAAAAGAAATGCTAGAACCTGAAGATATTAATAACTTAAATAACTTTGAAAGTGTTTTAACAATAAACAAAAATGAAATAACAGATTTATTCATTGAAATGGGTAAGTGCCATATAATAGACTGTCAAAACTTAAAAATAGATTATAAAAATAGAATTGTAAAAATTAACGATAAAATATATGAAGAAGGTAATTACATAACCATAGACGGTAAAACGGGAAACATTTATGAAGGAAAATTAGAAATTACAAGTCCAAAAGAAAATACCAATTTAAATTTTATATTAGCAGCAGCCAAAGACATTAAAAAAATAAATATTATAACAAACGAGATACCAATAGAATCACTTACAGACGGTATAGGTATTTTCAAACTTGAAAACATTTTATTCGATAGAGAAAAAATATTCAATATAAGAAAAATAATTTTAACAAATCAGGTGGAAGAAAAAAATAAAGTATTAAAAGATTTTTCGGTATCTTTAACAAAAGACATTGAAAAAGTCTTAAAATTATCCAACGATAAAACATTAACCATTAAATTATTAGATATAAACATTAATCATTTTTTACCACAAACAGATAAACAGATAAATGAACTAGCCGAAAAACTAAATATGGAAGTAACTAAAATAAAAGAAAAAATAAATATCATAAAAAAAGACTCACTAATAGATTTAAAAGGCTACGAATTAGCCCTAAAATATAAAGAAATTGTGAAAATAGAAATTGAAACAATATTTAAAGCAATATCAAACGTCAGCAAAGATGGCTATAAAGTAAATCCCGAAATAATTTTACCAAGAATCAGTAGTATCCAAGAAATTAGATATCTGAAAAGCATTGTTGAAGAAGTCAAAACGAATTTCAAAGAACAAGTACAATATAAATTAGGAGTTATAGCCAAAACGCCACGAGATGCCGTTCTAGCAGCCGATTATGCTAAAGAAATAGACTTAATAATTTTTAATACCCAAAGACTAACAGAACTTACATACGGTGAAGAAGATTTTAGTATTTTAAATAATACAATTGATAAATTAGGCGTTGGCAAATTAATGAACGTAGCTACTTCATTATCACTTAAAAATAACCCTAATATTAGATTTGGAACAACCGGGAAATATAACGAAGATAAAGAAAGTATTAAATATTTTAAAAAAATAGGAATAGATAATTTATATATATTACCTCATCAATTACCAGTTACCCTAATTTCAGCTGCCCAAAGCGAGATAAATGGAAATAAATGAAGTTATTTTCATAGATAGCCTTCCTAAACTAGATTTACATGGCTACGATAGAGAAACAGCAAGGGTTGCTATCAATGATTTTATTGAAGATAATTTTAAAATGGGTAACGAAATAATAAACATAGTCCACGGCATAGGTAGAGGAATTATCAGAAAAACAGTGATAGAAACATTAAATAAGAATAAAAAAGTCATAGAATATAAAAGTGCTTACGCTAATCAAGGCTGCACCATAGTTAAAATAAAAGTTTATTAAATAAAAATTGACAAAACAAACTAAAAGTGTTATTATATAGCCCATATTTCGAAGGGGGAATATATATGTATACAGAAACGACTAATGATCATCCATTAAGATCTATATTTATTAAAATCATATTAGTGGTTGTAATGTTATTTGTTCTAATGATGTTATTTCCGACAAAAGGATTTGTCACTAACTACATTGATAAAAAATTAGGAACTACTAAAGACAGTAATTTTAACAGCAACTTGCTTGCAATGGCTACTGCTGGAAGTGGTTATTATAACAAATCTAAATTACCACAAAAAGAAAACGAAGAAGCAAAAATGACATTAAAAGAAATGCTTGATAAAAAAATAATAGTAAATCTTACAGATAATAATGGAAACTCATGCAGTACTAAAAAGTCATATGTCTTAGTAAAAAGAGAAAAAGACGAATATACAATGAAAGTTAATCTATCATGTGCAGGAAAAACAGATTACATTGTTTTACATATGGGATTAGATGGAACAATGTTTCCCAGTACCAGCACCGCAAGGTGCACATTCGTAAAAAATCTTGATGA
>AUXO012816832.1_pt1 | contig 17846 bp, 17 predicted proteins | sample 768731 | NCBI WGS metagenome assembly AUXO01 (sample SAMN02715735, study PRJNA202380) | gut metagenome | biome: sheep rumen | host: Ovis aries | place: New Zealand: Palmerston North
AACTAAGTTTCGCTTGTCCTGAATGGCCACAAAGCCTTAAACACCAGATATGTCTTATTACTCTTGCCAAACACCAATTTTATTACATGATATCCACATAATACCATCCAACGCGGGAAGCGCAACACATATTTCGCTCTCCCTTCTGCCTTTTCAGCTGCTATCAAGTGGTTGATATCAAGCAATTCCGGGTCTTTAATCACGTGAATGGTGTTATCTACTTCCTTATCAACCCAATCCACCATAGAGGCAACAGCCCAATTAATGTCGAGCACTTCAAACTTGCCACCATCACCAATCTTATATGCCAAATTGGGATATTTCAGGTAATAGCGTTTCTCTATGTCGCGTTTAATCTCTGGTGTATATACCGGCGAGAATCTATAGATGTTCCAGACCTTGCAGATTTCCTTCAGTCTGACCTCTGCCATCGCCTTGCTCTTACCGTAATTTGAAATAGGATTCAATTCCGTATTAGGGGTAATTAAACCCTTCACCATTCCTATGGCATCCACGGTACTGATAAACAAGATCGGTTTCTTATACTTAGCACAAACCTCAAACAGATTCTCTGCACAGTCCACGTTGATTCTCTTGAAAGCCTCCCAAGAGGTATCAGCAACTCCCTTGGTATGAGCCAATGCAGCCAAATGAATGACACGGTCAATTTCAACCTCTTCAAATAGTTGAATGATACCAGACTTCGATGACAAGTCAAGAACAACTTGGGCAAAGCCCTGATATTGATTCGGTGACATCCTTTGATCAACACCAATCACCTTATGTCCTTTTTCTATCAGGCCTTTTACTACGTTTCCGCCTATCATCCCAGCGGAGCCTGTCACAAGAATATTCATATTTCCTATTATGTCGTTTACTAAACTGTTAAACTCTTTCCAATTTAGAGTTACCACTTCCACATCTCCAACTTCTTCCACGCAAAATGCCCCACCCTCACAACGGGTTCCCATATTACTTCACCAGGATAGCTGGTCAAAAATCTCATATTGCGTTTAAAACGTCTCCAAGCCTGACTCATTCGTCCTTGCAAATAGCCATATCCTGCATTGAGATCAGCCATTCTCGGATCATCTTGCCCAAAGTTCCCTGACATCAAAATCTCGTTCAAAAGGAACTTGCCATCCTTTTTCGAAGATGTGCATAGCAAATACTCATCTGGCATTCCCAACAGTTCACGTAGCACATACATCAACGCGCTCGCAAACCGTTTCATACCAAGTTCTTCTATTGTGCTATTGATGTAAAATTTCCGATTGATTGTTGGAGATTCGTATTCGTTAACATAGCGTAACAAAAAGTAGTAATCCACAATTTGTCTTAATCCAACCCCTTCATCTATCAAATGTCTAAAGATATGATTCATCTGATAAATCACATCTTCCTCCACTTTCATGGTCGGCATCCCTGCACCGTCGACATTCACAACCTTCACACAATTCTCTATACTTGCGAAATGCTTCTGTAATCGTCGATTTCTCCAAGGTCTACTAAAGAACGAAGGATGAAAATGCGCCTCCACCGGCACGCCATTTTTCTCAGTGAAATTGCAATGTAGCCAGCATAGCCCCGTTCTTTCCCAGTGCTTATCTACATAATCCAGCACCTTTCCAACATTAACGGACGAGTTGTTCTTCTCTCCAACCCAAATGTCAATGTCGCCACAGTTTCGACGATTAGACATTTGAGCAGGGTAATATCGATAGTTTGCCTGCCCTTTCAGCACACAAGCCTTAAGCCCATCCTTCTCAAACTGCCGACATAGTTCCAGACACGACTTAGTGGTTACAACATTCTGTTGCTCTATCTGCATCACCTCTCCTATCCACTGAAGCATCAGTTCCTGTGACATACTCTCTACGCACTTGGCTCCATTCTCTTTGAGCTGTTCAATACCACAGAACATAACTCCTACTATGGCTTGACGTTCTGCTTCTTCCAGTACGGCATACCATTCAGCAGCAGTGCAGCCTTTGGTCATTAAACATGAATCATGAACCGCCTTACCGCCAACGCTTATTTGTAGTAGTTCCAAAAAGAGATTCATTATGACAGAAAAAACAGTTCTAAACCTTCAGTGCCTTAGTTTTTACTCTCCTCAAATATGAAGTTACAATCTGATTCTTTCAATAATGGCGCTGTGGCATCCTTGCCAGAGAGAATTGGCTCTCCCTTCAATCCGAAAGTATGCCAGTCAATGCCTATCTCCGAGTCATTCCACCGTATACCACGGTCATCTTTACTGCTATATAAGTTGTCGCACTTATAGCAGAACTCAACATCGTCAGTCAGAGTGAGAAAAGCATGGCCAAATCCCTGTGGTATGAAAAACTGCCGTTTATTCTCTGCCGAAAGCTCTACCGAAGTCCACTGGGTGTAGGTTGGCGAGCCCTTACGCAAATCCACGGCAAAGTCAATCACCGCCCCACGTATAACTCTTACCAACTTAGCCTGTGCCATTGGATTCTGCTGGTAATGTATTCCCCTGACAGTACCTTTGTGAGCAGTATAGCTCTGGTTGTCCTGCACTAGGTTCACATGGATACCTATGTCATCCATATTCTTCTGCGACCAGCTCTCCATAAACCAGCCTCTGTTATCTCCAAACACCTGCGGTTCAAGTATTACTACTCCAGGCAGTTTTGTCTCGATCTTCTTATATGCCATCTTTTATTCCCAATCTAATGTTTTCACCCAGTCTGCTGTTGCCAGTACGGCCTCCTTGAAATCCCATTTTGGCTGATAGCCTGTATCACGATATAGCTTGGTTACATCCACACTGGTATAATCCACATGGAAATCCTCCTTATATGTACCCAAACGGATTTCAACTCCAGGAGCTAAAATATCGCGTACCTCACCAACAATATCTTTCAACGGACGGCGGCGGTCACTGCCTATGTAATAGACAGAATCAATCTTGCCTTTCTCACCAGCCAGAACTAATCCTGCAATAGTGTCTTCAATATAATTCCAGTCATAAAGATGGATTCCTTCCGTCAAATCCAAAGCTTCACCACGGAGCAGCTTATGCACAAACAGGTTTGTTGAACGGTGAGAACGGTCACCTACACCAAATGTATTGGCAAAAGCGACACAAAGGAAAGGAACTCCTTTCTGAGCTGCTGTGGCATGGGCCATCACACGTGCAGCCTGCTTTGCGGCACCATAGACATTGCAATGTGCTCCGGCATTGTGGCTCAGCGTCTCATGCTCACTAATCATATACTCCGAGAAAGAGGTACTGAACAGGAACCGCTTGCATCCCATCTTTCCAGCCTCGGCTACAGCATCACAGATAGGTTTGATATTCTGTATCTGAGCCGCATAGTCATTGGTTGCCTTACCGTAACCACCCCAAGACAGATAATAGAAGATGTCTATGTCTTTGGTCTGGGTCAACTCTGAGAGGTGGTCAAAATCCTCAAAGAAAGCCTTCACCAACTCAAAATTTGGATACTTTGTGAACTCTCCCATATTCTCTGGATCTGGCACAAATGCTACAACATGTGCGCCCTCCTCCAAATAGTGCCTAAGCAGGTGCTGGCCAATAAAGCCTGAAGCACCAGTCATTGCTATTGTCTTCATTTTTATATCTTTATTTAATTATCCTAAATGTATCTGCATCCACTTCGCGCTTTTTCTCATCAATCACCTGAAGCAAGTACTGGCCGTATTGATTCTTCTTCATGGGTTCAGCAAGCTCACGCATACGTTCCTCGCTAATCCAGCCCTTTCGATAAGCAATAGCTTCCAAGCAAGCGACCTTAAGACCTTGGCGCTTTTCAATCACCTCTACAAAGGTTGAAGCCTCGGAGAGAGAATCATGTGTACCAGTATCAAGCCATGCAAAACCACGACTAAACACCTGTACTTTCAACTCCCCATCCTTCAAAAACTCTTGGTTGACAGTAGTAATCTCCAATTCACCGCGAGCAGAAGGTATGATGTGCTTTGCAACATCCACCACTTTGTTAGGATAGAAATAAAGACCTACCACCGCATAATTACTCTTCGGATTTTTAGGTTTCTCCTCAATGCTCAAACAATTACCATGAGCATCAAACTCAGCAACACCATAGCGCTCAGGATCATTTACCCAATAACCAAAAACAGTGGCCTTTCCATTCTGTTCAGCATCTACAACAGCCTCATGTAATTTGCCCGTGAACCCACTTCCATAGAAAATATTATCACCAAGCACTAAACAGGCACTGTCATCTCCAATGAACTTCTCGCCGATGATGAAAGCCTGAGCCAAACCATCTGGTGACGGCTGCTCAGCATATTCAAAGTGTACACCATAATCTGAACCATCTCCAAGCAGGCGTTTGAAACCGGGGAGATCATATGGAGTAGAAATAATCAGTATGTCCCTAATACCTGCCAACATCAAAGCACTGATGGGATAATATACCATCGGTTTGTCATAGATGGGCAACAATTGTTTACTTACTCCCTTGGTAATAGGGTAAAGTCTTGTGCCGGAACCTCCGGCGAGTACTATGCCTTTCATATTCCAATAATTTTTAATTTGCACTCATTTCTCTCCGCTGAATCTCCTTCACCACTTTAGCAGGCCTTCCAAGGGCCATCGTCCAAGCAGGAATATCCTTTGTCACCAAAGCACCTGCTCCAACAATAGCGCCCTCTCCTACAGTTACTCCAGGCATCACCAACGATCCTGTTCCTATAGCACAATTCTTACACAGGTGTATTTCCCCGTATTTATAAGGCTGCTGTCCGTATATATCACCTACACAATAGTTCGAGAGGTCTTTTTTGTGACAGAGAAAGCGCACATCCGCTGCAATATGCACACCATCTTCAATAGTGATAAGGTTACTGTGATTAAGGTCAGGCCTAACATATTCACCAATAAAAACATCTTTACCAACTTTAGCTCCCAATCTCCGTAGGATCCAAGGTCTTATCTTTCTCGGATTGAATGGCTCCAAGAGAGTACTATTCATCAGTTTACAAAGAAACCTATGGTGTATATTGGTAAAAGCCTGCCCTACGACCTTGGCTATGGATATATCTCCATAGTCCTCAACAGGGTAGTTAAAACCAAGAGCACGTAATATGCGATAAGTCAAGCTCGGTTTTCCTTGTCCCATATGTAGCAATCACTTTAATGATTCAAAGGAACTCTTGATATGCTCCTTAGAAGAGGCTCCGAACACTACAGACTGTATATTCAGGTTATTGACATAGTCGAACGACTGCTGTGGTGTGATACTTCCCGAAGCCAGAACATTCATGGCCATCAGCTGATATTTGCTGGGATCATTGGCAGCAATCACTCTTTCGTACTCTTCCTTGGAAGGATACATATTAAATCCAGCCGCATTGATACTTGAACAGATACATACCTGATCAATGCCCCATTCCTCCAGTTTATTCTTCAGGTAGGGCATATTCAAGGTAATGAAGCCGGGAATAACCTTATGCTTCTTCCAAATATACTCGCAGTAATGTTCAAACACTTCCTTGATGCCATATCCCAACAGCAGGTCAGTGATTACGTTCTGCAGGAACAGCACCTTCACGTCAAGTCCCTTGAACATCTTGTACTCTACATCAATGAGCATTTCAAGCATCTTCATGGCATCTTTCGTAAACATCACATTAGCGCCCTTGCCTATCATACTCAACATACCCATTCCTGAGTTGTTCTTAAAGAGAGCTTCTTTTAGAGCTGGTATCATACCCAACTCATTCACCATATCTGCATATTTATGAGGATACGGGATGCTTGGATACCATGTAAGGTTTCCATATTTTGCCTTGTTCTCACGGAAGAAATCTGTAATCTCTATGGCTTTCTGGTTGCTATTCAGCATAATGGCATTGACACCACAGTCAATAGCGTCATCATATACTTTCAGGATGTTCTTCACATCACTGAATCTCTTAGCCAATTCCTCCGCCTTCTCCTGTGAGCGGTGGTTAATACCAAAGAATTGGTTATCTCCAAAAACGATTTTATCTATTTTCTCCATACTGTCTGCTAACTATTTCGTTTCGTTTTCAAAAATTTCATGTATCAGGGCCTGTGTCTCAGCTGCTTGACGGAAAGAGCATCCCTTTGATGGACGCCCCTCATAGATAGCATCTGCAAAGTCATACAGTTGGTCAGAGAAGTGTGCGCCACGCACATAGAACTGAGTCTGTACGGGCATCAAGTTTCTCGGCATTGAAGTCCAGCCTTCACTTAAACCATACTGTTTATTCTCTTCCTTCAGGAAAACTTTCATGCCATAGAAATCTGCCTGAATTTTGCCCTTGTCACCGCAAATCTCAACCTTCATCATTGGCTTTCTATAGGTGGCGTCACTCCAGTTTACGCTGACAGAGGCTATCACTCCATTACCATACTTCACATTGGCAGTGCAGATATCCTCAACTGTTGTACTAAACAAACTGGTCATAGCTGAACCCACCACTTTCTCCTGGCAGCCTAGCAGATAGTTCAAGATATCAAAGATGTGTGCGCCCATCTCGTAAGTCACGCCACCACCATTTTCTCGCTTAGAACGCCATCCCTTTGCTGACTGTGGCTTAGTAATTGTAGCACTGTAGAAACCAGCATCAACAAACTTTACATTTCCAATAACACCGTTCTCGATATAATCCTTAATGCGGTTAAACACTTGATTATATCTATTCACATATCCCACCTGGTTCACCAATCCCTTGCTCTCAAACATATCGGCAAGTTCATTGGCCAAAGCGGGATCTGTTGTAAACGGCTTCTCACAGAACACGGCTATGCCATTTTCTCCAGCCAGTTTGCACACCGGATGATGCAGGGACGATGGTGTACAAACTATCACACCGTCTATATCCTTCGCATTCAGAAGGTCCTGATAGTCAGAATATGTTTTTAGCGTTGGTATATAACGCTTCAAAACGTCTGTTATCATCGAAGACGTGTCTGAAACCGACACCATCTCCACATTGGGATGTGTGTTGATGATGGAGTAATGAGTCAATCCCATGCGCCCCATTCCTATAACTCCAATTTTTACTTTTTCCATTGTCGTAAATATTTCTTTATTAATTATTCTTCTCAATACACTTATCTATGCACTCTTTATAGATATTGGATATACGCTTCCAAGTGTATCTGCGCAAAGCTATTTCATGCAGGTTAACTTTAAGGGCCTTTATAGTTTGCTCATCCAAATTCTTCAGGATGTCCATCAACTCAGGTACTGACTCAAAATAGATGGACTGATGCTCAGTTGTCTCAATATTGGTCGGCACCTTAAAACAGATAACAGGCAGCTCCAAGTACATGGCTTCCACTAAGGAAGGTGCCGTGCCGCACATCGAATGGGTGTGAAGATACAACGATGCGTTACTACGAATTGTGTTCAACTCTTTCTGATTGTAGATAGCATTTTGAAGAATGATGTTTTCATACTTCCCGGCATTTTCAGCATATAGTTTTTGACCGTATTCTGATTTTTGCCAATTGGAAATAATCACTACCTTTCGCTCTGGCACTTGTTTGTAGGCATCTATCACCATGTGGATATTCATATCCTCCTGTGCTCTTGAGACTGTCACATCATATTGTCCTCCAAGGAAAGGATATTTTTCTATCATCTCATCCGTGATAGGTTCCGATGTCGCATGGTCCCCTCCGTATTCTGCTAATAGAGGTTTAAAACCATGTTTCTTTTCAAACTCCTCCACGTTGGCAGCATTGTCTATGATAACAAAGTCAGAACTTTTCACAGACCAGCGGCTCAAAGTCTTTTTTATGGCAACCTCCAACTTACCAAGCGGTTTCCAACCCCTTACCTTGTCTGACTCTCGTCCACCTATGGCATTGAGCACCATGCCCTTCCTCGTCAATTTCTTTAAAGGCATCACAAACGGACAGCTACAGCCCAGCACGACCAACACATCGTGTTTACACAACGAACGTAATATGCTCCATCCATCATAGAATATCGACTGCCATCCGTTAGCCTTCAAAGGCAAATAAATGAGCTTGGTATTCCTATAGGTTTCCAATTGCTTCTCTTTGGGGGTTTTGGAGCAATAGCAGTACAGTTCGTAATCCTCGCTAAGGTCACGAGCCAAATATTCTGCTAAAGTCTCTATACCGCCGTATTGGGCAGGGATGCCATTCGTTCCAATAAGCGCAACTTTCTTTTTTTCTTGCATTTCAATTTGTCTTTTACTTCATCGCCTCGCTAACCGATAACCGTTAACCACTAACCGCTAACCGTTGAAAATTCGCTAACCGCTAACCACTAACCGCTAACCGAGGTACCCTTGGTAATAATTCTCAATATACTCCTTCAACGAAACCTTCCAGTCGCGCATGGCATTAACGCCACGAATGTTCAGTTTTCTCGTCCATAGGCGCTCACATGCAGGACGGTCTGCAAAATACTCTTTAGCGAAATATTCTGATGTCACTACATTAATCTTTATTGTGTCTTGTAGGCCTAGAATTTTCAGCAACTCTTGGCACACTTCCAAGCGACTGGTCTGACCACCACACACGCAGTTATACAAGCCCCAATACTCTTTCTGAATAAGGTTCTTTACTGTACGGGCAAAGTCCTGAGTATAAGTCGGAGTGCCGTCCTTGTCATTCACTATGAACAGTTCCTTTTTGCCATCCTTCAATTGTTTCATAATTTTCTGGATGAACTTCTTGTCCTTGGTTGGACCAGCACCCATCATCCAACCGGCTCGGCATACCAGATAGCGTTTTGCGTTTTCTACGACGAAACGCTCACCCATATACTTGGAACGGGCATATACACCCAGCGGATTGGGCTGATCCCAGTCATCATAAAGCTGCTTTTTACCATCAAAGATTCCTGCTGTGCTGATATATAGCAGAGGTATATCCAGTGAATTTGCAATATATACAGCGTTCTCTACGCAAAGAGTATTTGTCAGATAGACTTCGTCAGCATTCTGCTCGCACCATTCAAGGTCTGTGTATGCTCCAAGATGGAATAGATAATCTGGTTTAAACTCCTCCACATCCTTCTTATAGGCATCATAATCACGAAAATCCAGGAACGACAGCCAATCTGCATTCACGTCCTTATCCGTACACCTGATGATATAATCATCCTTAAACTGCTGGTAGAAAGCCTCGCCCAACATACCGCCACAACCGGCAATGTAAATTCTCTTTTTATCCATAATACTAATAATTATTTTGTCTTTACTCTAAGCCCTACGCACATAAGTAATGGTTTCCAATTTAGTCTTTCCAGTATTTTCGAGATAATTACCGGAACATAAATCCCCATCAATATGCAGACCACATAAGCTACTATATAAGCTACATGAACATGCCGATAAAAAATCTTCACCGCCATTTGTGCAAATATACCAATAAGGAAAATCTGGTATGTATAGTTACGAAATGAAAAGAATACTTTTGAATAGTAGGCATCAAGCAACATGGCCAATGCAATAGAAGATGCAATACCTCCAATTGTCTTTAATTCGCCCAACGTATAGAGTCCAATGAAATAAATCACAACTCCGAACAGTAATACCAGCCACTTGTTTATATCAATAAACTTTTCTACTAAATCAATTCTAGATAAAATAATACCCATAAAGAACCATATAGCATGTGTGCAAACTCTATTGATACAAAACATCCACGATGAAGGATGTATAAAGTGTAATATTACCAAAGCAATAATCGTTGTCCAAATAGTCCATGTGTGCTTTAATGCTATTTTCCATAATGGAGTCATTAAAAAAAAGATAAACAGCGTAGCAATAAACCACATCTCTCGAAAAGGGTTATCATATGGATATACTATGGCGTGTACGATTTCGTCAAAGCCAATACTCGTCTGCCTTTTCACTTCTCCCGGAACTACAATTTTAACAGCAAAGGCTATCATAGTGAAAACTAATCCAGGCAAAAGCAGTCGGATCGCTTTATCCTTTATAATCGATTTGTAACTCCAAATTGTCCCCCCCAGTTGGACTGGTGCCAACCTTGTTAGGTAAAACAAGTAGCCTGACACAAACATAAATAACGGCATGTGGAAAGAATAGGCTATATCCATCAGTACACGTGCATATGCAGGCCACTCTGCTTTACAACTTATACTTCCTAAAAAAGCATGACCTATCACTACCCATAGCATAGCCCACCCCTGAAGGATTAAAATCCAGATAATTTTCTTGCGTTGCGTCATAATGTCCAATGTTAGATGTGGACTTCTACTTGATGAGTATATGATTATCATCCATTTTTATACCACTTTTGATTACGCGTGCTGGCGAACCGACAGCAATTGAATGTGAAGGTATATCTTTAGTAACAACACTTCCTGCTCCTATAATACATTCATCACCAATATGCACACCACACAGTATAATAACATTTATACCGATTGCACATCTTTTTCCTATAACTGTGTCAGCCATATATGGTGTTTTATAATCATTGGGATCTCGAAAAACATGTTCATGAGAAAGAACAGCTGTACCACTTGCTAATGATGAATAATCACCCAAATAGATACCTTTTGGATTTACTCTGTCTAATTTTACGTCATGCTCAACAACAGAATTAAAACTAATGTTAGTATAACCTTTTAAATGCAGGAAAAAAATCCTAATTTTACGACGGATAGGAGCTAACCTATTCAATAAATAAATACGCAAATTCATTACAACAAAATTATTTAACAAATTTAAAATCCTGACAAAAAAATATATTTTCAATATTACTTTTACGTTGTCCTATTTTTCTCTTACTCAATCAATAATTTTTAAGTTTGAACCTTCCTCTGGCAAAATCCTCAGAAAACACTGTTTTATAAGGTGAACATCCACGATCTGACCCATCCATGATATTTTTGCTTGTAAGAAAGAAAAGTAAACCTACAAAAATTACACATAACATACGAATTATATCCTTCGAATTGCTAATGACGATTGCAAATGCAATAACAACGACATAAAATAGATAAATTGAAAAGCGATCAAGTAACAAATTTCCCTGAGATATAATAAACAAGGATGTTCCAATTGCAAGAATACCTGCCAAATAATCATCCTTTTTTGCTAATCTTAGAATCGTCAGTATGGAGATAAGCGCATAACATAACAATCGCAACTTATAACCAAATCCTTCAAAATGACTTCCCAATCGCTTATCATTTGAGTATTGATCATAAAAAGGCAAATCACCGACATAGTTGAAAATACCGTCCATATTGATATTGGCGAACATCATCATTACAACAATCAATATCATAAAGACATATACTAACTTGGGAACCTTAAGGTATCTAATAAAATAGTATGGTAAACAGAAAAAAACCGAAAGGTGGAACAACATTGCAGACAAGATTATTATTGCATATTTTAATGGTTTACCATCGCGTATATATTTCAACGAATAGAAAAAAAGTGACATTGCTGCACTTTGTCTTATCAGGTCAAAATACCAAAACATTAAACCCGACACAAAAAAAAGCAACAAACCAATGGAATGGCATTTATACTCATCCATAGCCTTATACAAAAAGAAAATGGCTATTGCTGAATAGATAAATATAATCCATAGAGGTGGACACGGCAAACTGTGGAACAAATATATGAATACCAAGAAAGCTGGTTCCTGGCTTGCTAAAGACATGTAGAATTCCCATGATGAGAAAAAAGAATTATCGTTTGATATCAAGAAACTGACGTATTCTATTGTTCGGAAATAGTTCGCATAGTCATTCCCTGTGTCATACCTCAATACTGTCAGTAAAAACAAGCCTATATACGCTGCTTTGATAAACGTATTCCTTCCTTTCCTCTCGCCATAACGGGCTAATATGAAAAGGACAATAAAAACGAAACTATAAAAAAGGAAAGTTGTTATAGGGTTCATAGCTTAGAATGTCAGCGTTCTTTTATGTATTGACAGAATCTCCGATTCAGGAGTTTTATGTCGGTCTCACCTAAATAATACTTTTTCTCCTCTTCCGAGAATGGCCCTTGATATCTACCAGCCATCAATTCCTCTATATATTCACTGTAGTTCCTCGCATCTGCACACTTTCCTTTGAGTGTAGGAAATTTCTCAGCATCAGGAACAATAATAAGAAAAGGTTTATCCAGGTCGAGCAGGTGAAACACAGCGTCTTCGGAAAAAGAAATTATTTTGGCTGCTCGTGAAAGATCATCAGCCAAAGGCGTTCCCTCCGATGAGATATCGAGTCCTTGCAAACTTTCAGAGAGTTGGACCAAATCTGTATTACGTGAACGTGGGCGAGGGCGCAACAAGACACGAGTATCTTTATGTTTCATCTTAATAAAATCCAATGTCTGTTGTTGGATTTTCAGATAGTCGGTTTTCGCTTTAGTTAATAAAATAAGTATGTGATAATCATGATCAATTTTTTCCGTTTTTTCTTTAGTTCCCAATGCCTGCAAGGGCGCTCCAAACACCACAATCCTGTCGTCGCTTACACCATTTTCTAAATAGAGTTGTCGCTCGCGCTCAGAGCAGCAAAGCGTTTTATCACAATAGAGGGGCATGTAGTTGATCGACGGGCTGAAGAAAGAGCCGTGCTGCAGCATGGTTGTTTCCCTTCCATTCTCCATGACATAATGCACAGCAGGGATAAAATAGAACTTCTGATGCTCAAATATCCATTTGCCACGAAATCCGCTAACATTTCCAAACGACCGACGAACAACTTGATCATAAACCAGATAGGTGAAAAGCTGGTGACGTAATTTGCTGTATTCCTCCTCTCCAAGGTTCTCTTTTACTTCTTTCAGGAACAGTGCTTTGCTGAGTTTATAATGAGCTTTCAGCACGTCGGCTATTGAGAACGAAAGGAAAGCTGCATTGATCTTTCCACGAAAATAGCGGGCATACTTTAGCGTCACTCCCACATGGAAGTTTGGCAGATATAACACAGTATATTTTAAACCACGAGCAATCAAGTCAATATTCTTCGTCCTAAATACCGGGTCGGGACAACTCACATAGACAAAGTCTTCACCATCAGCCGTAAAGCGACGATGAATGCCTTTAACAGTGAATACTATCTTGGTTATGAGTGCCAGGCATAAATATGTCCAAAAGTCCAATCTTGAACGACGTTTCAGAGGCTTTGCTCTGTCGTACTCATCGTCAAGGATGGCCAGTGTGCGGTCATCCACGCTGAGCAGCAGCTTCAGTTCATCCTTATATTTTTCGTATATCTGTGTCATCTCTTATTTAAGAAGTTTATCAAACATATCCGCATAATCGCTCAACATTCGATTGAAGGTGTACTCCTCCTCGAATCGTTTTCGTGAGGCTTTGCCGAGTTTAGTCCAGTCATGCTGCGGCAATTGGTTAAGTACCTCCGTCAATTGTGCGATGTCAGGGTCTATCAGGATGCCGTTTCGCTCGTCCACCTGCTCAGGTATACCATCTACACGAGTAGATATCACTGGCAGTCCTGCCCGCATAGCCTCAATCACACTGATAGGCAGTCCTTCGTTTCGTGACATCAACACAAAGACATTCTCTGCACACAGATGCTGGTGTACTTCCGCATTGGGAACATTGCCAAGAAAGGTGACATGCTCCTGCAATCCATACTCAGCAACGAGTGACACCAGACGGCTATAGTCCGCTCCGATGCCCATCACGGTGAGATGAGTTTCTTTCAGTACTTCCGGCTTCATGCGATGCATAGCCTCAATGATGATATATTGCCCCTTGCGCTCACATACAGTCCCTGTTGTCACCATGCGGAAGCGATGCGGGGTAGAGGGTGCAACTTCAATATGTGGCATATCAGTGATGCCGTTTACCACAGCACTGGTCTTTGCCGCATACTGCGGATGATTGCCAAGGAACACCCGCTTGCCGTTTTGGGATATCCACACCACCTCGTCAGCCATTTCAAAGGCTTCTAACAACTTCTTCCGATTTTCCTGTTCGTCCTTTGTGCCTACAAGCTTAGGTCGACGCTGTGAGAACTGGTTATCATCATCTCCAGGCCCATGGATGAACATGGCTACCTTGGCCTGATGCTCCTTGCGGTGACGCATATAGTACCAGCAACTGAAAAAACCGTGGAAAACGATTATCTCTGGAGTTCTCCCCATAGCGATATACTCATCCAGGAGTCGTTCCTGTGCCGCTGTATGTTTGTGGAATACCCACGACGAAGTGAAGCGGTTACTCTCCACGAAAGCATGTTTTCGTGCTTTCAGCAAATCTCGCCATCCTCCTTTCTGTTTTACAGATCCTGAGACAGGAGGCAACTCCATCATCTCGCCCATCTGAGTCCGTTTCTTTCCTTTGTCGTCTATCACTGTCAGTGGCACATAGACGCGCATCTCATAGCCACGGCCAGTAAAATAGTCGCGGTGGGCAAACAAACGCTTTATAGTACCCGCAGGGCCTATAGTGAGTTTGATGTTGGTTGGAAAAATTTCATCTACTTGTATCATTGTCTAATTATTATTTTTTCTCGCTAGGCAAGGTCAACATTCTACCAAGCATGTCATTATATTTTTCGGGTGAGAATACGCCAAATCCTGAAGCAGGATAGAGGGTTATCTCCCCAAAATACACATGATTATCGACTTCATAAAGGTCAATGCGCGAAAAAGGCATACCCTTGGACAATTTGCGGGCAATGTCTATTTGCGTCTCTAAGCTCTTCGGACACTTTGGTGGCGAAACTGCATGTGAAGCTGCAGGGTTTAAGCCAATAAACTCTTGATGATTCCATTCGGTATCGAAGAAGTCGATGGTTTCATGCGTATGTCGGTCTTGTATTACCTGACAATAGCGCGGTTCTCCATCGAAACAAAACCACTTGTAGTCTGGCAAATCGGCCACGCCTTCTTCCGGTTCTATGTATTCTTCAGCAATAATCTTCCGGGGTACATTCTGATAAGGCCACTCACAAGAATAATATGCGATGTCCTGCTTTAGGGAAGAGCTCAATTTCCTTATTACGGCCCCCTTGTCTATGTTTCCCTTGTCCTTGATGATGACAACACCGCCGCTACCTCCGCCGTGAGTGGTCTTCAGTACGAACTGCCTTGGAAGATTCTCCCAGTCTATTTTTTCAGGGCTGTTCCATACACCAAGGGGCGGTATCACATATTCCTTACCTATCTTGGCAGCCACATAGTCCTTTACAGCATACTTATCCACCATCGTCGTGTACTCTGGACGGCGGTTGTAGAGTTTCAACCACTGAAGCTTCTCTGAGAATGTCTTTGGATGCTTCAGATTCAGACTATAACCCATCTCCAGACGAAAACGGGCTTTCAGATACAACGCCTCCGTAGGAAACACCGGCTTCAGTCGTTTGCAAACGCGTATAAGAAATGGAGTCTTGTTTTTTCTCATCTTTTGTTTCTAATTTGACCCAATAACAAAGTTCGCTCATTCTTTTGCGAAAAAATAATACCAAAGTACACCGGCATACATACAAAAACAGAACATATCTGCCAAATGATGCCGCTGCCAATAGAAAGGAGCAAATATGCAACACACATCATCACCATTGATGCCAACAGCGAGGGACTGGTATTCTTTACCATGTCCCAAGGTGATATGCGTACAACATAGTACATAATAATCATATTTACGGCTACACCTTCCAAACGCACTAGCGATCGGGCTGTATAAAGTGTCTCGAATCCGTAATGAACGGCTATGAGAACCGTAGGCCAGAGAGCAATGATATGGAGCCACTGCGACAAAACCGATAACTTAGGTCGCCCTTTGGCACGGTATACCTCACTGGAATAGTGCCCAAAAATGACTGTTATGGAACTGGTGAGTCCCCACAAACCGATAAACCCTGATGTTTCTGTCCACTGGTCACCGAGCAAAATAGCTGTTACTAAGTCACTGAAACAGAAAATACCTACACCCATAGGGATAACAAGCATCCCCACCAGTTTCTGGAACTTGAAGAACATCTGTCTGAACTCGTCTTCGTCGCTTTGTAAACGCGAAAGAGAAGAGAAAAGTACTGGCGTAGTTGCTGCAGTTATAAGGCCGATAATGTGATTAACTGTAGTAGAAGACGTTTTATATAGTCCCAAATAGTATTGACTAAGGATAGTTCCTACGATAAACACGTCCACGTATGAGGTGAGCCACAATGAAATGGCCTCTACCAGTGACCATACAGAGAAGGAGAGCATTTCCTTCAGTTTTTTGAAAGAATAATACAGGTGAGGTTTCCATGATGAATAATACGTCAACTGAATAGCGCTGATCATTCCCTTCGTAATAGAACCAAGCACCAGTGCCCAATAGCTGCGTAGCCAGAACGCCAAGGGGACCGTGACTACCAATGGTACGATGATAGAAACAATACGCACCTTGAACAATGTCTTAAAGTCAAGGTCTCGCCTATAGAGCGCCATCTGTATACTGGAAAAGGCTGCAATAGGAATGGCAACACAAGCTACTATCAGCACTATACCTAGTCCAGGATTACCAACCAATGCTGCCAATGGCTCGGCAAACACGATGATGACGCCCCACAGAAATAACGACATGATAAAGTTACTCCAAAAAGCCACGGTAGTGCTCTGTTCGCGGTCTGTAACATCCTTAAATTCGTGTTGCACCAAATATTTCTGAAAGCCAGCATCGGTGAAGAGTTCGGCAAAGGATATAATCATTGTGAGCGTTGTCACCACACCGAAAGCCTCGGGGGTGAGCAGACGCGCCAAGACCATACTAGTAACAGGCGTCACCAGTTTGGATACAATCTCCGTAATGACCGACCATTTTGTAGCCTTCGCCACTTTATTGTTTAATTCAGACATAATTATTTCTTTATTGGTGATTCTTTCACCACCTCAACTTTTCTGAAAAGGATGGTCTTTCGATCCTTACCTTCTTTGTTCTTTCGTTTAAAGTCTGACCATACGAAATAGAAAGTATGGTCATCTACTGCCATAAGCCCTGTATATCCGCACGTAGGCCACAACCGAATGCGATTGCCATATTTGCCGTTCTTATCCAGAAACGGAAGCATTTCTATCGGCTCAGTCCATTTGTCACCATCACCCTCCATATTGAAACGAAGCTGTACTCCAGGGCGGCCAGAGCCCAAGACAAGTACACCATTATCTAACAACAGCAGATTAGGACTAACACCATTCGAGGTGAAAGGCTCAGGTTTTGACCAATGATAGCCACCGTCTTTTGAGATGGACTTATACATAGGAGTATAGAAACCAGTACGGATGACGCACAGATAGGTGCCGTCTTTCAATATCACAAATGCAGGCTCGCTAAAGCCTTCATCACCGTTATAGATAGCTGTCGGTTCGCCTTCATGATAGGGTATAGTACCTGTCTTTATCCAGTTATGACCATTGTCTCCGCTCTTATAGAATGAGATGCCGGAATGAAGCACCCTACCCTCTGCATCCAAATAATTGGCTGGGTAGACACCTGTGACAAGGGTGTCACCAACGGTTAGGCGGATGTCACCAAGCCATAGAACAGGCATTAGCCCATTGATGGCGTACCGTAGTAGACCAGGGTCATGAAGGTTGCCGTGAATGGTCTTCGACTTACCTTTTCGGGTGTCACGGTATGTGATATAGTTACCCCGCAGATCAGCGGGTAATTCTGATTCACGATAAAACATGCGGCCCTTTATCGTGTCTGTGTTCACTGGTTTAGGGAAGTTATCATACTTCGATATATCCTTCGACGGCTGTGCGGTAACACGGAGAAGGTCTCCATTTCTCAGTTCAACGACATTGCCACATCTTCTGAAATATGACCGATCGAGTGGTTGCCATGTTTTACCTTCATC
>AUXO016180959.1_pt1 | contig 17843 bp, 16 predicted proteins | sample 768731 | NCBI WGS metagenome assembly AUXO01 (sample SAMN02715735, study PRJNA202380) | gut metagenome | biome: sheep rumen | host: Ovis aries | place: New Zealand: Palmerston North
GCCATGCACGTCAGCGAGTGGTTCACGAACACGCCCTTGCCAATCTTCATCTGACAGGCGAAGTCAATCTGAATCGGCGGCATCAGATAACTTGTCTTGTCGAGGCTACCTCCAAAAAGTTCCTCTTCCAACGGACGAATCAGCTCTGGCTGTGGAGCCGTCGTGTTGATTTTAAAACAAATGTTAGCGCAGTCGGTCATGTGCTTGATAGCCTCTGCATACTCGGGTGTTGCCATATCGACATCAGCCCCTGAACTTAATTGCTTGAAAATATCCATATTTGCGAAAGTTTTTATTACTGGATGCAAAGGTACGACGAAAGAGGGAGCAACTTGTTATCCAAATTGCTCCCATACTTTCAAATATTGCAGAAAGTTTACTTTTGACGGTACTCTGAAGGTGATTTGCCTAATAGTTTCTTCACATATCGAGAAAAATGTGAAGCTGTCTCGAAGTTCATAAGGTCGGCTACCTCCGTCAGCGTCTTAGACTGGTCGTTCAGTAGTGTAACAAGTTCGAATGTGGCATAGAATGTAATCCACTGTGAGGCAGGCAGCCCCGATACGGAATTGCTGATCTGCGAGAGGTATTTAGGTGTGATGCAAAGCACATCAGCATAATAAGCCACGTCACGCTGTCGGCGGCAATCTTGTTGAACCTGTGAAAGAAAACGGAGGAAGATACGGGCTGCATTATCGGTGGTTTCCATCTGTGACATCTCATCTGAATAGACAGTCCAGAGATCATAGAGAAATATCTGCATCACGCGCCCGAGAATTTCTTCCTTGAATGGCGAATCAGGCTGTTGGATCCGATGGCAGAACAAGTCGAAGTCTTGATTCATCAGTCGCAGTGACTGCTCATGAAGATGAAACGACGGATTGATACGTATAAATATAAAACCTTTTGAAGCCCAAACCATTTCCGGATTGAAACGTGAAAGGAAGTCACCTGAGGCAATCAGGAAGTCTGCTTCAAAATCCTTAGAATAGTTCACCTGTTGGATGGTATTCGACATTTGCCAAATCACCAGATCGTCCTTACGTGAGACGAATCCTTGCTTTCCATCTGAGAACCGCATTTCTCCATTCCGCACAATGATGTGTACATGATACATACTAATAAACTCAGACGGCATTCGTCTGTCCCGTATTGTGTTCAAGAGATTACATCCATTTATTCCTACCATCTGTTATCGTCTTTTCATTTCAGATGCAAAAGTACGATTTTTTCGGCATTTCCTTATAAATCGAAACTTTTTTCTTGTTGTATCTTACGGTTTTTTGACGTTTGGTAAAAATAAACGAAATATTGTTGGCTGTTTCGTAAAAACTGAGTAACTTTGCACACCATAAATAAAACAAGGAAAAACAAAGATGAAACATCAGTTGAGAAGTGCTGTATGTACAGAAGGAAGACGCATGGCTGGTGCACGTGCGCTTTGGGTGGCAACAGGTATGAAACAAGAACAGTTTGGCAAACCTATCATTGCCGTGGTTAACTCATTTACTCAGTTTGTACCAGGACATACACACCTTCATGAGATAGGACAAATCGTAAAACGAGAAATAGAGAGCCTTGGCTGTTATGCAGCTGAGTTTAATACCATTGCCATTGACGATGGTATTGCCATGGGACACGATGGTATGTTGTATTCGTTGCCTTCACGCGACATCATTGCCGACTCTGTGGAATACATGGTGAATGCACACAAGGCGGATGCGATGATTTGCATTTCCAATTGCGATAAGGTAACGCCAGGTATGCTGATGGCTGCCATGCGCCTCAATATTCCTACGGTATTCTGTAGCGGTGGTCCGATGGAAGCTGGACGATGGAGAGGAGAGAACGCCGACTTGATTACCGCCATGGTGAAAGGTGCAGACCCCTCAATAAGCGACGAGGAACTGAACGAGATAGAACATTGTTCTTGCCCAGGCTGTGGCAGTTGCTCAGGTATGTTTACTGCCAATTCGATGAACTCATTGACGGAGGCTATCGGATTGTCTTTGCCAGGCAACGGAACGATATTGGCAACCCACAAAAACCGCATCCAGTTGTTTAAGGATGCAGCTCGCCAGATTGTAGCCAATGCTTGGGCATATTATAAAGACGGTGATGAGAGCGTGTTGCCACGAAACATTGCCACGAGAGACGCATTCCTCAATGCCATGACCTTGGATATTGCAATGGGTGGTTCTACCAACACCGTCTTGCATCTGCTTGCTGTAGCCCAGGAGGCGGGTACGGAATTTAAGATGGAAGACATCGACCGTTTGAGTCGTAAGGTACCCTGTCTTTGTAAGTTGGCTCCCAACACGCAGAAGTACAGTGTGCAGGAATGTGGTCGCGCAGGTGGAATCCTTGGCATACTCAACGAGTTGAATAAAGGAGGCTTGGTGAATGGAGAAGCCAAGCGAGTAGATGGCTTGACGCTCGGTGAAGCCATGAGCAAATATGATATTACCGCAGACGAGATAGACGATGAGGCTCAGCGTATCTATGAGAGTGCCCCTGCCAACCGATTCTCTATAGAGATGGGTAGTCAGGACAGTAAATGGGCATCATTGGACAAAGACCGTGTAAATGGTTGTATTCGTGACCTCGAACATGCCTATACCAAAGATGGAGGCTTGGCAGTGCTGTTTGGCAACATCGCACAAGACGGTTGCGTGGTTAAGACCGCTGGTGTGGATGAGTCGTTGTGGCATTTCAAGGGTCCAGCCGTGGTGTTTGATTCGCAAGAAGCTGCATGTGACGGTATCTTGGGCGGAATGGTGAAGGCCGGCGATTGCGTGGTCATTACCCATGAAGGTCCGAAAGGTGGTCCCGGAATGCAAGAGATGCTCTATCCGACGAGTTACATCAAGTCGATGCACTTAGGTAAGGAATGTGCGCTGATTACTGACGGACGATTCTCGGGAGGAACGTCAGGATTGAGCATTGGACATATCTCGCCAGAGGCAGCAGCCGGAGGTAATATCGGAAAGATAAAGAGTGGAGACATCATAGAGATAGATATTCCTTCTCGTTCCATCAACGTGCTGTTGAGCGACGAGGAGTTAGCAGAACGTCCACAACAGCCACTCACCCGTGAACGTCATGTAAGCAAGGCATTGCGAGCATACGCCAAGAGTGTGAGTTCAGCTGATAAAGGTGGCGTGAGAATTATAGATTAGTAAGATGAAAGAGATTATTTCAGGATCTGAGGCATTGATGCGCTCATTGGTAAACGAAGGTGTGAAGACCATCTTCGGCTATCCTGGTGGAGCCATTATGCCCGTATTTGATTCGCTCTATGGTTACACAAGGGGCGAGAACAAGAAGTTTGACCATATCTTGGTGAGGCACGAGCAAGCAGCCACTCATGCAGCCGAAGGGTTTGCGAGAGTGAGTGGTGAGGTGGGTGTGTGCATCGTCACCAGTGGTCCTGGTGCCACCAATACCTTAACGGGTGTGGCAGATGCGATGATGGACTCTACGCCAATCGTCGTCATCTGTGGACAGGTGGGTGTGGGTGCACTTGGTACGGATGCTTTTCAAGAGGTTGACTTGGTAGGTGTATCTCAGCCAATATCCAAATGGAGTTACCAGATACGTAGGGCTGAAGACGTAGCGTGGGCTATCAGTCGTGCATTCTATATTGCCCGTAGCGGAAGACCTGGACCTGTGGTAATCGACTTCCCCAAAAACGCACAGATACATACTTGCGAATGGAATCCCGTGAGCGTGACAAGCGTCCGTAGCTACCAACCCTATCCACCATTAGAGAACGAATGCGTGGAAGCTGCGGCTGAGTTGATTAATTCTGCAGAACGTCCATTGGCATTGGTAGGGCAGGGTGTGGAATTGGGCAATGCCCATAACGAACTGTTGGAGTTTCTGGAAAAGGCAGACATTCCTGCTGCCTGTACATTGTTGGGATTGTCAGCACTCTCCAGTGCACATCCATTAAATAAAGGTATGTTGGGTATGCACGGCAACTATGCGCCCAACGTGAAGACACAAGAGTGTGACGTGCTGATAGCTATCGGTATGCGCTTCAGTGACCGTGTGACGGGATTGCCTTCAACGTATGCCAAGCAAGCAAAAATCATCCACTTAGACATTGACAGAGCAGAAATCAACAAGAACATCAAAGATGATGTGGCAGTGGTAGGCGATTGTAAGATGTCGTTGCCAGCCATTACCCGATTGCTGCGAAAGAACAGTCATCGTGAATGGATAGATTCGTTTGAGCCTTTACACCAAATAGAATTGGAAAAAGTAATCAATCCCGCCATTCATCCCACTGAAGGACCCTTGCTGATGGGCGAGGTGGTGAATGTCGTTGCAGAAGCAACAGAGGGCAATGCCGTATTGGTGAACGACGTGGGCTTAAATCAAATGTTCTCTTCCCGTTATTTCAAGTATCTCAGGAAACGCTCCATCGTGACCAGCGGTGGATTGGGAACAATGGGATTTGGATTGCCAGCTGCGGTAGGGGCAACTTTCGGAGATCCCAACCGTACCATTTGCGTGTTTATGGGTGATGGAGGTTTCCAGATGAGCATTCAGGAATTAGGTACGATTATGGAGCGACGTGCTCCCGTGAAGATGATATTGCTGAACAATAATTACTTGGGCAATGTGCGCCAATGGCAGGATTTGTATTATGAGCATCGCCATTCATTTACAGATATGATGAACCCACGGTATGAGTTGATAGCCAAAGGCTATGACATTCCGTATGCCGTGGTGACAGACCGTGCCGACCTGCAAGACAAGGTGAGGGAAATGTTAACTACCGACGGACCGTTCCTCTTGGAGTGTGCCGTGAAGAATGAGGAAGATCTTTTGCCGATGACAATCCCTGGTAGAAACGTCAATGAAATGTCTTTAGAGGCTGAATGGTAATGATGATAATGGAATGAGATTATGGAAAAGGTGAAGAAATTATATACGTTGTTGGTTTACTCGGAGAATATTGCTGGTATCCTCAACCAGATTACGGCAGTATTTACGCGGCGACAGGTAAACATCGAGAGTTTGAACGTGTCGGCTTCGAGTATCAAGGACATTCATAAATATACCATTACCGCTTGGAGCGATGAGGAACAAATCATCAAGATTACCAAGCAGATAGAAAAGAAGATTGACGTGGTGAAAGTGAATTATTACACTGACACGCAACTCTTTATACATGAGGTGGCACTGTATAAGATAGCAACACCCGTGCTGTTGAATAATCCAGAGGTTTCGCGTACCATCAGGAAGCACGATGCACGTATGATGGAAGTAAATCCCACATATAGCACGGTGCTCTTGGCAGGACTGACCGAGGAAATCGTGGATTTGTACCAACAATTAGATGATTTCGGTTGTTTATTGCAATACACACGAAGCGGTAGGATTGCGGTAACACGGAGCCATGAGGAGTTGGTAAGTGATTTGATTAAAGACGCAGAATAAAAATAGAAAACTAAATCATGCTTGATAAAGTAGGAAAATACGAGTTTTTGGCAGAACCGTTCCATTGCGATTTCTCCAAACGCTTGTTTATGGGGCATTTAGGAAACCATTTGCTCAATGCGGCAGACTTCCACAGCAATGACCGCAATTTCGGAATGAACTATCTTAATACCATCAACAAGACATGGGTGCTCTCACGCCTTGCCATTGAGATGGATGAAATGCCGGCAGCATATACCCGATTCTATGTGGAAACGTGGGTAGAGAACGCCATGCGATTCTTCACGAATCGTAATTTCAAGGTGACTGACGTGAAAGATGGTAGAGTGTATGGGTATGGACGAAGCGTGTGGGCTATGATTGATACGGAAACGCGTCAACCTGCCGACCTCTTCGACATCAATGATGGTGACATTAAAAATTATATCTTGTCAGACAAGGAATGTCCCATTGCCAAGAGCTCAAGGGTGAGAATGAGCGATAATGCAGAACTCGTGCGTACGATAGATACCAATTACAGCGACATTGATGTGAATGGTCATGTGAACAGCGTGAAATACATCGAACATGTGCTCGATTTATGGGATTTGGATTGGTATAAGTCTCATTGTCTTAAACGATTGGAGATTGCATACGTAGCAGAGAGCCACCAAGGAGACAAACTCAGTTTCTATCGTGAACAAGATGCTGATGGCGATTATTGTGTTAGAATAGTTAGAGACGATGGAACGGAAGCATGTAGGTGTAAAGTGAGGTTTGTGGACAATAGCTGATACTGTCGGCAAGACTGGTGAAATGGATTCTTTCAGTAATGATTTATCAGTAAAATCCGCTATTTTTGTATATTTTTGAAAGAAAGTTTGGCGGTGTCGTGACAAATTGATAACTTTGCAGTCCGAAAAAAAGAATTAGAATCATTTAAAAATAATAAACTATGGCAGAAATGAATTTTGGTGGCGTGATTGAAACTGTAGTCACCAGCAAAGAGTTTTCATTAGAGAAAGCACGTGAAGTACTCAAAGACGAAACAATTGCCGTTATTGGATACGGTATTCAAGGACCTGGTCAGGCTTGTAACCTGCGAGACAATGGCTTTAACGTAATCGTTGGTCAACGTGAAGGCAAGACCTACGAGAAATGTTTGGCTGACGGATGGGTACCAGGAAAGACCTTGTTCTCTATTGAGGAAGCTGTGCAGAAAGGTACTATCATTTGTATGCTTCTTTCTGATGCAGGACAGATTGCAGTTTGGCCCAAAATCAAGCCATATCTCAAGGCTGGAAAGACCTTATATTACTCACACGGATTTGCCATCAACTGGAACGACCGCACTGGTGTGGTTCCACCAAAAGACATTGACGTGATCTTGGTTGCACCAAAGGGATCTGGTACTTCATTGCGTACGATGTTCCAAGAGGGACGTGGATTGAATTGTTCATACGCCGTATATCAAGATGCAACGGGTAAGGCAGAGGAGAAGACCATTGCCTTTGGTATCGGTATCGGTGCTGGATATTTGTTTAAGACTACTTTCGAGCGTGAGGCAACATCTGACCTTACAGGTGAGCGTGGTTCACTGATGGGAGCTATCGAGGGATTGCTGGAAGCTCAATATGAAGTGTTGCGTGAGAATGGACACTCTCCATCAGAGGCATTCAATGAGACCGTTGAGGAACTGACCCAGAGCCTTGGTCCGTTGTTTGGTGAGAAGGGTATGGATTGGATGTATGCCAACTGCTCTACCACAGCTCAGCGTGGTGCATTGGATTGGGCTCCCCGTTTCCGTGCAGCTATCAAACCTGTTATGGAGTGGTTGTATTATTCAGTAAAGACTGGCAACGAGGCTCAAATCTCTATTGATGCCAACTCAAAGGCTGACTATCGTGACGGCTTGAACAAAGAACTGGAGGCAATGCGTAACATGGAAATGTGGCGCGCAGGAGAGACGGTTCGCAAACTTCGTCCAGAGAATAATTAATAGAAAATATAGTGTTCAAGGTAACATGAGAGTGTTTACCTTGACTAATCATAGAGGAAGCGCATATTGACAAATGTGTCTTCCTCTTTTGGCTTTTTTGCTTTGGTGACTTTACAAATCGCATATATTTACGTCTTATATATAAATTAATGAGGTAAAGATGAAAAATATAGTATTTCTTATTTTGTCGTTATTGGTATGTCATGGTATCAATGCGCAAATGATTAGTCATAGGGTTACAGAGTTTAAGGATTATCAACCTGCCGTAGTGGAACTCACCAGTGGAAAACCATTGAAGGTTGGTGCGGCTAACATATTCCTGAAGAATAGCAAGTTGCTGTATAAGAGCGGAACGAGAGTTCTTGAAGCCAAACTTGCCAATGTGAAGAGTGTGAGTATCGGTGGTAAGTATTACGTGAAAATAGATACCATCTTGGCTTATCGTGTAGATACCGTTGGAAAGAATGGTCTTTATTGTTCTCCTACGATAGACATGGATGCCTACAAGATGGACATGGCAAACAAGAGGCATATCACCAACTTTGAGATAGGTAGCCAGGTGAACATGACTGCTTTGGAAAGTACGGAGGAAGAAGCCAATGAGTATCCCTTGCAGAACAATTATTACATAGAGTATAATGGCAAGTTTGTCAAGGCCCATGAATTATATGTGTTGAGAGCCATTCCTAAGTCAAAGCGAAAGGCATTCTGGGCTACCGTGCGAGAAGTGGGATTCTCGTGGATACATGAGGAAAGCTTGATGAAATTGTTAAGGGTAATAACAACAGAGGGAAGTTCAAAATAGACTTCCCTCTGTGATTTGTTCTTGTTGGCTTTCGTCGTTTCCGAATCGTTCTATGAACGTGTCTTCTGAAATAATCTCTATGCCCAAGTCTTTTGCCTTTTTGTTTTTACCCGATGTAGAAGTGATGTCGTTATTGATGAGGTAGTTGGTGGAACCGCTCACGCTGCCAGCCACCCTTCCCCCTTGACTTTCTATATACGCTTTCAAGGCATTTCTGTTCTTGTAATGATGCACGTCGCCGGTGATGACAAACGTCAACTTGTCGCATTTTCTGCCTTGTGGTTGTGTTGATGCTTGCGATACGTTTATCTCATCTATCAATCGTTGTACAATCTCTTGGTTCTTGGGTTGTTGAAACCAGTTAACGAATGATGCCGACTTCTCTGGTCCTATCCCTGGTATATGTGCGAAGAAGTCACTTTGTGTTGCTTCGATGGCAGAAGAGATGAGTTCTTTGATGGGATAGGCGGAAAGCAATCGCTTGCAAACGTCGATGCCACACATGGGAATGGTCAATGCATAGAGCAGTCGTCCAGCATCTACGTCTCTTGACTTCTCGATGGAGCGTACGATGTTAGTAGCCGACTTCTCCCCAAATCCATCCAGTCTTGCCATTTGTTGGATGTAGTCTTTCAGGTGATAGATGTCTGCATATTCACTTATCCATCCCAAGTTGATGAATCTTGCCAATGTTTGTTCTGAAATTCCGTCGATGTTCATACCTTCCTTGGAAACGAATCGGGTGAATTTCTTCAATTGCTTGGCTGGACAGTCTGCGTTAGTGCAATGCAGGGTGCGAGTACCGCTGTTGGCGCTGGTAACGATTTCTGTTGCATGGTGGCATACGGGGCATTGAGTAGGAATGTCCAATGTTCCAACTGTCTTTTCCACCTTGATGACTTTTGGGATTATCTTGTTTGCCTTGATGACAGAGATGCTTGTTCCTTTGCCGCCAATGCCCAATCTCTCGCATTCGCTGATGTTACAGAGCGAAGCACGCTTGACGGTAGTACCTTCCAATTCTACAGGGGTGAAGATGGCAACGGGTGAGATGGTACTGGCAGCGCATGACCATTCAATTTCTTGCAATTCCGTTTGTGCGGCTTCGTCTTGCCACTTGAATGCTAAGCCAGCTTTGGTGGCATGATGGCCTGTGATAGAACCTGTTTGAGCAAACTCGGTATCATCGAAAGCAATCACCAATCCATCTACGGGGAATGGGTTTTGCTTATTGGTTACCCGTTGGGTCCACTTGTCTATTGTCGTTTCTACGTGCTCGATAGAGGGAACGGCAATCAGTTCGTGTTCCACGGTTGACATTCCGTTTTCTTGGAGGAAGTCCATTCTTTTTCCCCATGATTTGATGTCCTCGTCAGTATATACTAAGGTAAAGGGAATCCATTGGATGTGTCGGGGCTTTACCTCCTCTGGATCTTTCAAGGATAAGGAACCAGATGCCAGGTTACGAGGATTGGCATAGTTCTCATCCGACTCGATGAGGAAACGATTGAAGTCTTCGTAACTGATGACAGCCTCACCTCTGATAACAGTATGTCCTTTGTAGTTGATTTGTTGTGGAATACCTTGAATGGCATGAGCCAGATGAGTGATATTGGTTCCAATATGACCATTGCCACGTGTTACGACTTTCGTCAATCTACCATTGTCGTATGTTACCACGAGAGTCAATCCGTCTAATTTCCATGAAATCCAGATAGGTTTGCCTTCTGCCCATTTCACCAATTCGCCAGTTTGCTTGGTCTTTGCCAAAGAGAGGGCGGCAAACTCGTGTTCTTCCTTTTGTCCCTCGGTATTGTCTTCAGATACTTTTTGAGTGGGGGAGTCTTCCAGTATCTGGCCAGTCTCCTCTTCTAAGCGTTTCAGTTCGTCAAACTTAGCATCCCATTCGTAGTCGGTCATTAGTTCTTGCCGACCATTATAATATGCGTCTGATGCGAGATTGAGCTGGTCAATCAATTGTTGCATCCGTGAGGTTTTGTCTTCCATTGTTGCTAATTAATTATCTAGTAATTCTAGTAATTCTAGTAATTCTAGTATTTCTAGTTATACTAGCTATACTAGATTTACTAGTTTCCTAGAATTCTATTTCTTTCCTTCGAGTAGCTGCTCAAGCTCCGTAATTCTTCTTTTCGCAGCTTCCAATTCCTTTTTTAATCGAGTTATTTCTTCCTTTTGTTGATTCCTATATCCTAGTCTTGCAGCAGTCATTCTTTCTTTGATGCCCCCTTCAGTTCTTTGTTCTAATTGCTTACAATAAGTGGTCATCATTTTATCTATTTATTGATATTAAGGTTTGTGTTTGCAAAAATACAAATAACTTTTATCGTTTACAAATGTGCCTGGTCTTTTTTCAAGAAAAGAAAGATGAATTGTTGATTATTTTGTGTAATTTTGCATCAAAATGTAGGATTATGAAGGTTATAGTCAGTAACGAGATAGAACAAGTTTGTCCCAATTTCGTGGGAGCTTGTGTAGAAGCGGATGTGGTGAATACCACCTATTGTGAAGGGTTATGGAAAGATATTCATGCTTTAGAAGAACAATTCAGGCAAGAACTGACAACGGAAAGCCTGAAACAACTTTCTGGCATTGCTGCTACACGTAGGGTGTATAAGGCTTGTGGAAAAGATCCTTCACGCTATCGTCCCGCATCGGAAGCACTCATTCGTCGTATGTTGCAAGGCAAGGAATTGTACCAGATAGATACGTTGGTAGATTTAATCAATCTCGCCAGTATCAAGTTTGGCTATAGCATTGGCGGTTTTGATGCATCTAAATTTGTTGGCGATACGCTTACGTTGGGCGTTGGAAAGGCTGGAGAACCTTACGAGGGTATTGGGCGAGGTATGATTAACATTGAAGGACTTCCTGTCTATCGGGATGCAATTGGTGGAGTTGGTACGCCCACAAGTGACAACGAGCGCACGAAGATCACCATTGAAACAAAAAAACTCCTCGTCCTCATCAATGGCTATGATGGTTATGAACAATCGGTACGTGCCAATGCCGAATTTATCATCGAATTGGTGAATAAGTATTGCTCGGCAAAAAATGCCACGTACTTTGTGTATTAAATGAAGAATGTAGAATGAAGAATGAAGAATCGGCTAACGCCATCGGCTTATGTTCAAATGATTCTTCATTCTACATTCTTCATTTACAATCTGATTATTTCCAATAGTTTCCTGTCTGCTTCAGTCCAATTAAGATTCTCCATCTCTTCAAGGGTGAGCCACTTGTAGTCAAGGTGTTCCAGCATCTTGAAGTCTGTATCACCACCCTTACAGAGATAGGCAGTTAATTTTACCTTGAAGTCGGGATATTCATGGGTGATGCTCCCCAATTTCTTACCTACGTAAATATCCCAGTCCATCTCTTCCTTGATTTCCCTGACCAGTGCTTCGTGGTAAGATTCTCCTTGTTCTACCTTTCCGCCTGGAAACTCCCAATGTTCTGATATATATGGGAAACGAGACCTGCAACGCTGCATACACAGATACTTGTCACCATCTTTCACTACGGCTGCCACTACACGTGATTCTTTCTTTTCCATATTTGATAGATTTTAATTGCCTACAAATATAATGCTTTTCAATATGTTTTCCAAATAATGGCGGTTTTTTCTTCATAAATAACAAACTCGTCAATATGCCAACACATACCACAAGTCTTGGAGTCGTTTCTCAGGATCCCACTTGTTGTCAAATGTCCAGCGGGCAGTAATCTCATGGAAGAGAGGACTGCTCGTCGCTTTTTCCAGGTTGTTGTTCAGCCATCCGCTGTTTCCTCCTTCTCGTTTGCAACCGTAGTAATAGGTACGTTGTCCCCACGGACATGGATCGAGCACCTTGTCCGTGTATGCGTAACTGATGTTAGAGTCTAATATTTGGTCAGACAACTTGCAGTTGACGAGGAAGAATTGCGAGTCGTGATGGTACCTTCCAAGTGGAGTGGGGCGCTTGGCATCAAATTGTGAGTTGGTAATAACCAACTTCTTGGCTTGGTCTCCACGTCCGTCGTGCCAGATGATAGCCCGTCCGTCACCATAGAAGCGACATCGAGTGGCGTAACACCAACCACGAGGACAAAGGAAATCTACTCCCGGGCAACGTAGGTAGAGGTCGGCATGGTAATACATTCCGTTTCCTTCGGGTGCCCATAGCGACAAGGCATCGTTTCCGTCTGCCCAGATGTTGCTGTTGATGACGATGGTACGTGTAGCTCTTCCAAACACTGCCATTTGGTGAGTGGTCGTGTTCTCTATCGTCGTTCCGTAATTGTTATATACGGTCAGTCCGCTTATCACGCAGTCATCTGCCCCTTCTTGCAATACGATCACGCCATTTTCCACGGGTTTGCCGTGATATTCGGTGATGGCTCTTGTCTTTGCCGTCTCAGCCAGTACGATGATGGTGCTGTCACGTTGTTCGCCTACAAGTACAATGTTGGGTCGGTCAATGATGACCTTTTGGTTGTATGTTCCTTTCTTGATATAGATTTTATATGGCTTTGTGGGTGAGGAGGGTGCTTTCTCTATAGCTGCTTGTATGCTCTCGCCAGGATTCACGATGGCATCAAAGTTGTTCATGTCTTTCTTGGGCTCACGGTACATCTGTATGAGACCATTCTCGTTGGCTCCTTTTGTTTTCAAGCTGATGCTTACCTTGTGTTCTGGGTCGTATTGATCTGCCCATTTGTCGTAAAGGTCGTATATCTCAGCTGGACGACTACCATACCAAGCATATCCATTCCTACGCTCTGGTCCGATGTCCGACAGATGGCGACGAGGAAGACCGTCACGGTCGCATACGTATGGCTCACAGAATTTCAAGTCGTAATAGCGTCCCCATAAGGGGGTGGCATTGGCATCTTCCACCAAGCGTGTGTCACGGTCAGGACTGCCCCAACTCCCTGTGCGTTCTATGCGGAGTCCAGTCAACTTATAGGTATCAAACCATTTCATCGCTCCGTGTACGGCTTGTTTGATTCTGTCGTCGGGGTTAGGCAATTCCATGAGCAGTTTCGTGATGTAAGCACTTTCCTGTGTACAATATGAAGGTAATTCGTAAGCACGGGCCTTGGCAGGTTGATAGGTGTCACGGTCATGTTGCTGGCACCAAACGGTAGGCTTGCCATTTACACGAATCTGTGTGGCGAGAATACATTCCACGCCTTTGTCGAATGCTGTTATGGCTCTTTTGCGTATCTCCTTATTGGTCAGTTTCCCCTCGTATGGTGATTTCTGTTGTGCTATGTCACGGAGTAAGAGCATGGTGTTGACCATCGCGTCGTCGTTGAAGGTGATGTGTATTTGATAACCGTGCATCTCTGGCCAGAACTGCGGCCAACCACCGTTCTCGTATTGTCCGCTCAACAAGTATTCTACGGCTTTGTTAAATCCCTCACGGTATTTCTTGTCCTTGGTGGCTTGGTACAGACGAGCCAAGAACTTCATTTGCATGGTCGTAGCATTGTTGTCAATGGTAGAATCGTCTTTGCGGTTCTTGTCGTTCAGTACCTTTGCCCGTTCTTCCTCGCCAAGCGCACGTGCCATGTCGATGTTTTTGGGCCATCCTCCCGTTACGCGTTGGTAAAGGAGCATTTGGTCGCCAATTCTACGTGCTTCATCGGTCTTGAAAAATTGAGGGTCTGTTGCTCTCATGAGGTTTTGTCGGTTTTGTGACGAAATGGATATTGTCACCAAGCAGACAAGGAAGGTTAGTAATGCTCGTTTCATAACTGTCAATATTGTTTGATGTTTAGACGAAAAAAACGGCATTTCGTTTAATTTTTTTGTCAAAAAAAGTTTGCTGTTACGCTGCCACGTCATATTTTCGCTTATTTGTTGTCATATCTTGAAAATTTTATATATCTTTGTTGCGTCATAAATCTATCAAATATGGGAATCATTATCGGAATAGACGTGGGCATCAGCACCACGAAAATCGTAGGAATTGATAACAAAAGACAAGTGGTAGCCCCCATCCGCATCAAGGCTACTGATCCTGTCACGTCTCTTTATGGTGCTTTTGGCAAGTATCTTTACGACAACAATATCCACCTGCAAGATGTGGAGAAGGTGATGCTGACGGGTGTGGGTAGTGCTTATATAGACTCACCCGTCTATGGATTGCCCACAGGCAAGGCAGCTGAGTTTCTTGCCGATGGATTGGGTGCCAGGTATGAGAAAGACTTTAATCGGATGATGGTAGTGAGTTGTGGCACGGGAACGTCCATCATCAAGTGTGACGGTGATGACATCAAGCATATCGGTGGCATCGGTATCGGAGGTGGTACGATGGCTGGGCTTTCTCGTTTGTTGCTTCAGACAGATGACATACAGCATGTGGTGAAGTTGGCACAAGAGGGTGACATCTCCAAGATCAACGTGCTGATTAGTGACATTAGTGCTAAGCCCATTCCTGGCTTGCCGATGGACGCGATTGCTTCTCTCTTTGGTAATGCGCAGACCAATGCTGCACCTGCGGATATTGCGCTTGGCATTATCTGGATGGTGTTGCAGTCGATATGTAGTGCTACGGTGTTGTCGTCAATGGGTAGTGGCATCAAAGACCTCGTGATGATAGGCAACCTCACAGCTTTGCCTTTCTGCGACCGTGTGTTTGCTGCCAATGAGAAGATGTATGGCGTAAAATTCCATATCCCACAACATGCTGAGTTTAGCACGGCGATCGGAGCCGCATTGTGTTATTTCAGGAGTAACGAGTAATAGGGTACTGATTGAGATAATTGAGTTATAAGGGAAATTCCTAATCTTTTTAGGGATTTCCCCTTTTCTTTTAGGGATATCCCCCTTTTCATCTGTAAAATTATATTCTATATTTGCAAAGAATTAAATTTTAATATTTATGAAACGTTTACTATTACTACAATGGTTCTTGTTGGCTACGGTCATGGTATTGGCGCAGGATGGCTCACCTCAACAGCAATTGACGGCATTGCAGGATAATTTTGACCATTTTGCAAAGACGTACCCGCAAGAACGAGTTTATTTGCATTTTGACAACACCTCCTATTTCAAAGGTGAGCATATCTATTACAAGGCATACGTAGTAGATGACGCATCTTTGAAACCCTCTGACATGAGTAAAATCCTCTATGTAGAATTGGTTAATCCCATTGGCTATCCCGTGGAAACACAGAAATTGATGGTGAGAAACGGACAAACCAGTGGATCTTTCCTCTTAAAGGACACTCTCAATGCTGGTTTCTTTCTGGTTTGGTGTCTCTCCGTAATATGGAGAACGCAAGTGATGAGCAAACCAATGGGAAGACAGATGCCAAGGCTATTCCTGCCATAGACAAAGCCCGACCTATGGCTGATTTTAACAAATGGCACAGCTATAAAGACTATAAGTTCGACCAAGCCTATATGTCGTATTTCAACTATAAAAAGATACTCATGCTGCTGGGACTTGATGGGATGAACATCACTCTTGTTGACGCACCCCCATACGGAAACCAACCTGTCTTCCGTGGACCAGGTTTCTATGGGTCTGAAAAGAATCTCGCACCAGGTATGCGCTTCTTCCCACCAGATATCAACTTCAGTCGCCTCTATCTCTATGCCGATGCTGACGATAGAAGTTTGATTCATCAAACGGGACAGTACTTGGAGGTGTTGACGCCTTATATCAATGAGAGAACTAAAAGTATCCGAACACCATTGACTTCGATTATCAATTTCAAGACCGACTCTCTTTATCCTGCTGGAGTACCACAACCTGATTTCTATGGCTATCGTATCAACTTCCAGGGATTGAGCGATCCTGATGAGTTTTATCGTGTAGATTATAGTCTTGATCCTCTTCCTGAATTGGGAGATTATAGACGTACATTGTATTGGAATCCAAGTTTGACAACCGACAGTGAGGGACGTGCCAAAGTGGAATTCTATAATAATGGCTTTACCCAGCGTATCAGCATTTCGGCTGAAGGTGTCACGCCCAATGGGTTTATTACAAAGGATAAGGATAGGTGATAAAAGTGATGTCTGTGGAAAGGGATTATTTGACGATGAAGAAAAAAACACTTTTCCTTTTATGGCTGTTTCTGCTCTTGCCAGGAACAGCCATAATGGTTGCGAATCCAGTCCATTCTCCAGAATGTGAGGACAAGCCTCCCATTCATATTGTATCACGCGTGGTTGATAGTCGCACTGGTGAATATTTGCCCTTTGCGTCTGTTTACATCAACGGGCAAAATAGTACCATCACCAATGCCGAAGGTGAGTTTGTGATTGATGCCGATTCTACTGACATGTTAAGATTCAGTTATGTGGGTTATTTGACCGCTTATGTACCAGCCAAATCCATTGGCAACGTGGTGAAACTTAAGACCCAAGGAAAAATGCTTGATGAGGTGGTGGTGTTCGGCACCGATTATATCATACAAAAGGTAATGGAACGGCAAAAAAAGGAATATAAAAAACATAAACGTAAGAAATCAAACTTCTTCTACCGGCAGGTGGGATATACCGACAGACAGTGTAACTCCTTTCTGGAAACGTTCTTTTCTGCGCGCGTAGCTTATCAGTTGAGTGACTTGTCTCTCGTTACTGGTCGTTATGTGGCAGTGGCGAGCCTTCGTACCATCAACCCTGCTAATTTCTTCACTTTCGCAGAGGTTCCCATTTTCTCTTCAGAGAAGAACATTCCCTTCTCCAATCAACTCGTACCATTGCATCGTGGCTACGATAGGGCATATAAGACTGATAAGGAGGTCATCAGTGATGGTGAACGGAAAATTTATGTACTCTATTTCGTACCGCGCAATTCCAAGCGATGGGCTATTACGTGCCGCATCTATGTGGATGCAGAAACTTTTCAAGTGCTGAAGTACGAAGGGGTGGGAGATGGCGAGATGGTGAGTCACATGGTGATGAAAAGGGGTGTGGTGTGTCCTATCTCCCATTCGTTTGTCATCGATTTTCAACATGAGAACGGTTTTACAGAAGTGAGAAGTGTACACTTTGAAACGAAATACGAAGCAGACAATCATACTTTCAAGACTACAGGCATATTGTTTAACGTGGCAGATCGTTATGTCAAAGGGAAAGAATCCTTGCATTTTGATGATAATTTGATGAATATCATAGGAACACATGGGCTTGACAAAGATTTCTGGCAAAAGAATGAAATCGTAAAACGTACACCTATTGAGGAGGAAGCTATAGAAATCTTTGAACGGGATAACTTATTCGGCGTGTATTGAATAGATATCCTTTTAATAAGAAAAGTTCCAGTTGGTAACAATCTAAGAAACCATCGGTCACCATATAAGAAACCATCGGTTTCTCGCATAGTGACCGATGGTTACCATGCAAGAAACTTTTCTGAACATTACTATTCTATAAGAAGTAAAAGATGTTGGAATGCGGAAGTTGTTACGTGGATTTCCGTGTGAGATGTTATAGATTAGTCCATTTGCACTAATTTGCATTATTTTTGAATTTGCGAAGATAGACGAATATTAAGGTTAACTTTTGCAGTGAGGAAGATATGCGATTTCTAAAGATGGCATGACAAGCAAGTCCGCATTCATCAAGGCGCGAATCTTTGGAGAGCC
>AUXO014641584.1_pt1 | contig 17842 bp, 15 predicted proteins | sample 768731 | NCBI WGS metagenome assembly AUXO01 (sample SAMN02715735, study PRJNA202380) | gut metagenome | biome: sheep rumen | host: Ovis aries | place: New Zealand: Palmerston North
GTGCCACTGCGTTCATTCTTCGGGCTTGCGACCATTACGAGGATTTTCTTTTTTTCTGCCATGTGCGCAAATTTAGAAAAATTGGGGAGAGGTTTGTGCTTTGGAGGGGGTGATTTGTTGCGGATTGATGCTAGAGCTAAGACTCTGTTGACAATTTGCTTTTGTTTATGGTTTCGATTAAGTCGTTCAACGGAAAACCGTCAAGTTGCTTTCTGTCCTAATCAAAAGTGACGCCTTCCCTAGCATTATCCGTAAAATCAAACTAGTCTGCGGTAACATCGGTTTTAAAAAAGTGTATGTGTTACTTTATTTTTTTACTAAAGCGTTATTTAAAGGAGGTTGAAGTTTTTGACCGTTACAAAACTATTCGAGATTGGGGTTTGCTTTACTCGGTTTCTTGGTGCTGTTTGCTATGGTATGTTTTGTGGCTCTGTGTTTTTTAGAAGGACGGCAGAGGCTCAATGCTGGCCGGAACAATCATTAGTTGAGCAATGAGTCATAAATTTTTTTCAATGAATTGACATGATTGTCGATGGAAAAATTATCCGTTATTAACGTAAAAGAATTTTGGCTAAATCTCGTTCTTAAAGATTCATTTTGCACTAGTTCAAGAATCTTTGAAGATAGAGCTTCGGTATCACCTGGTTTTATTAAAAAACCATTTTCGCCATTTTTTATTACTTCTGGAATGGAGGCTATACTTGTTGATATATTGGGTATTCCTGCAGCCATTGTTTCAAGAATTGTCATTGGTAAACCTTCATTGTACGATGGTAAGCAATTTATCATTGTTTTGCTTATGAAATCTTTTTTTTGTTTCCCATCAATCCATCCAATGTGTGCTATTCTGTGTTCTATGTTTAGTTCTTTTATCTTTGCACGAACTGCATCTTCTCCCATGTCGCCGCATAGCAAAAATTGGATGTCTTGGGGTAATTGCGAGTCTAATTTTTTTATAGCTTCAATTAAATCGAATGTTCCTTTTCGAATGCCAAGACGTCCCATAAATAGTATGTTTTTTGAATCTGATGAATAAGGATTGCTTGAATATGTAGCTACGGCGTTGTACAATACTTTGACATTGGCTTTTGGTTCTTTTTCTTTGATCATCGGAATAAGGCGCTCGCTAAGAACTATATTAACGTCTGCTTTTGCTAGCGTTTTTTGAATTTTCTTTTTTTGTTGCTCGTTGCATTTAGTATAAAAGTCTTCGAATTCGGCCGCGTGATGGTGAAGAATAACTTTAATTCCGTTTCTTTGAAAAAAATCTAAGAGAAATGACTTCCTCCAAAAACTGCCACGTTCTGCTGTGTGAAGGTGTGCTATTTCGTAATGCCCTGTTTTTACAGTCAACCATATCTTGACAAACTGAATGGCAAAAAATGCCATAACAATCCACTTATTTGAGTCTAAATGCGTGGGAATAAATTTTATATGGTAATCACCCCAATTTTTGTAATTAAGATAGTTTTTGACAACACTGACCATTCCGCCTTTGGTGCTCAATGTGGAACAGCACATAAGAATATTTTTCATTCAAGCTCCTTACGTGATGATTTTACTAATATTTGAGAGTTGTTTAAAAATTTTAATCGGTCATTTACCATGTTGTTTGTCGATATATTGCTTGTAGACCAAATTTGTACTATTCCAAGATTGACATTGTTGTTTTGAATGATTTTTAATAGATAATCTTGAAAAAAATTTTCTTTAGATAATGGGTGAATATTTGCCGTTTCGAATAATGCTGCTATTTTATTGTGCTTTTGTGCAAATTTAGAGATAAATTGAGCTCTTTTTATACATGAATTCATGTTGTAATCATTTTCTCCAATTGAATAATCGTCGTAACCGATAATGTCAACATATTCATCTCCTGGATAGTGTGTGTCGAAAAATTTTTCATCCCAATAACGATCAGGACTAAATGCCCATAAAATCTGTGATTGTGGAGCTTGTCTTTTAATGCCTATTTCTGTCAATTTGAAAAAATCTTTATACTCTTCTGGTGTGCAATTCTTTACTCCCCACCACATCCAATCGTCTTCCATTTCATGCCAAATTCTAAAGATTATGGGAATTGGTTGACCATTGTCATCTGTTAATTCGTTAATAATAGATGCTATCTCATAAAGCCGATTTTCAAACCATTCCCTTGGATTTTTAAAAATTGTTTTATTGTTACTCTTATGGTTAAATTTTCCAAAGCCACAAGTGTCACCTGTGCTTTTTAAAATTTCTCGGATGATGTACTGATGGTTTTCTGGATAGGAGGGAATTGTTTTGCTTTTTCTGTATCTGCATCCCATATAATCTTCAAAATCTGAAGGTACATATGGGTTTTCTAAATGCCATGAAAAAGATGGTATTGCCTTATTTTCTCGCCACTGTTTTTTTACGATTTCTATAATATTATGTCGGTTTTTTGCTATGTATGCTGAATCAAAATATGTTCCTGATGCATAATAAAAGTCAAGAGCATAAATAAATAAAGCTTCATCAGTCTTTTCGTGGTATTTTGATGAATGAATGTTTATGTTACTTCGAGCATCATATAAATGAAATTGGCTAAAATAGGAATGATGAGATTGTTGTGCTTTTTTTATTGTGCTTTTTACAGAATTTGCATCACTCCAATTATTCCAGATTGTTTGAGATAATGTAAGTGGTGCTAAAATGTGTATTAGAATTATGATTTTTTTCATCAGGCTAATGCATTTTTCAAAAAGTCAATACTGCTTTTTCTTAACTCATTTAACTTTGAATCAATAGAACTCCAGTCTAATGGCTCGTTAATTTTTTCTATGTCTCCATTAAATATATGGGCTTTGTTTACTTGCAGTTGTTCAAAAATTGAATCAATGCGAGAATTTCGGCTTGTTGAAGAAATGTTTGAATAACGGTAAAATGTCATAAATTTTTTGTGGAATTGAATGCTAAATGCTGTGCAATGGAAAGAATCTGTGCAAACATAAGATGCATCATGAATCAGTCTCAGAAAATCATTTGGATTGATGTTGTATGGGGCTTCATCTCCAAAAAATTCATCTTCTGGAACAAATTCATCCATATGACGGAGACAAATTATTTTGTAATTTGTTTTTGCTCTCAACTTCTTTGCTGCATTTCTTGCTTCTATATTTTTCCCCAAAAAATAACAGAAGATATAAGGTTCTTTTCTATCCGATGGTCGTAAGCCTATTTCTTCATTCCATTCATTTGCGTTTAACAATATCGTTGGATCAGCAACAACTTGTGCAATTTGATGACTGAGTGAATCTACAATTTCTTTGCCTTTTTTTTCACGAACGCCTATTTTGTAAAAACGATCTAAATATGCCCCAGTAGATTTTTTTTGAAAATCAGGAATACTGCTTACGCCAAAACTAGATGCGTAAGCGATTTTGCGGACAGAATCTTTTGCAAAAAGAAGATTGTAGAATTTATTCGGTAGAGATAAAGGCGTCCAAACTTGATCGCTGCCAACTATAATGGCTTCGTAATTTGTTGAACCGTTATGTAAATTTTGATATCCCGAATATGTTCTGAATAGAGGAACGAGTTTTTCTTCTTTATAAGCTTCAACACATTTAGTACGTTCTTTTATACCTTCCGCATAAATTGGATGTTGCTTGAGAATGCGCTTATAAAATAGTCGGTGAATAATTTCTTTAAAAGACCCACAAAGAATAGCGTTTAATAAAAATTTTATTTTTTGAATAAAAGATAAATGCTTTTCGTAGTTGATTATTTCGACTTGATAATTTAATTGCTGTAGCTTTTTGACAAGTGCGTATCCAACGAGGGATGTCCCGTAATTGGTATGCCCTTTATGGTACGCTATAACACAACCGATTTTTTTTGACATTCTATATTCCTTTTAATAAATTTTTATTTTTGCTTTCAAAAACGGAATGATAAACCATAATTTTTTATGACTACCTAAGAATTGTTGAATTCGGTTTTGTACATAATCAATAAAATCTCTAAAGGTTGGCCGTCTTAAATAGTTAACGTCATATTTTGGAACTTTGCGTCCCATTGTTTGGGCGATTCTTATAAATGCACCGTTTCTTCCTTTTTTCTTATAAGACATCGGCTGTGAGTCTGAAATTGTTTTAAATGTAATCTCGCTTAATGTTACTAATCCTTCTGCTTTGCATTGTTGTAATAAATTTAACCATTCTTTTTTTCTGACAATAATAGAATTTGTTCCGATTCTGTCGTCTGAGTATGGTTTGATATGTATATCTCCAAAACTTATATCTGCAAGTTCTCCATAATGATCTATGCAAAATAAACAACGTTTGGGAACAAAAAAGCTTCTTAAGGGATGATAATAACTTTGGAAATGTTCTTTATATATTTGATCATTTCCTTCAATTGTTAATGTCGCATATTGATTAAAGGGCTTAAGAGTTGTGTCTTGGGAAGATAACGTTGCCTTAAGAAATCCAAGACAACCATCATCACGATATTGAAAATTTTTAAGATTATTTCTTTGGATTTTGCGTTCTTTTAAAATGAATTCTGTTAGGTTAAAAGTTCTTCCACAGGAGCAATATAGAGAAAAAAAACCAACTATTTTTGTACGAAGTTGTTTGTCTATAGTTGCTATTTTCCGTATTCCTTGAATATGACAAGGAACACCTACGATTACATATTTTGATCCAAATGAATTTTTTATATCTTGAACTATATGGTTTAATGTCACTGGGGCGTATTTGGAACTCCTTGCTGCAATAATTTCTTCTTTAGTTTTTGCAATGTAAGAGGAAACCATTAAAGGATTCTTGTTGTCAAATTTTGTAACTACAGCCCCGTCAATTATTTTATTTTCGATTAACCATATTAAAAATTGGGAAACCATCCCCCCCGATGCAGAGTGCTTGCGAACTTCATTGTCGTTACTGTAACCTGAAAAACATTTTAAATAGCGACCAACCATTTTATCTTCGTGGATGTTTTCGTCATTGAATTCTTGCCTTGCCAATCCAATGAGATTTATTCCTACTCCAGGGCAGGAATCGTAACAACGATGACATCCTTGTGCGTTTTTGCATTTTGATTTGTCAATACTTGGTAGAAATGTTCCGTTTTTTGAAACATGCATTGATATGGCTGTTGATGGACACGCTCCTTGGCAAATTCCACATCCTGTACAAAGGTTATTTTTGGTTGTAAATGAGATATTTGGAAGATTCTTTTTCATCGTCATCTAATTCTATGTTTTTTGTGCTAAGTGATTTAAATATTCCTGCAACTCCCCATAACACTAAACAATGAGGTGGACCGTTGAAAACAGGTTTCCCAACTGAAGCTACTAAAAATACAAAGAAGAGAAATGCCGGAAAAATAAAGTGCAAATCACGGGTGTCTTTAAAAAAACCTTTTACAAAGGGTTTAAAACAATATGATAATATGAGAATATAAAGGACTGTACCTAATATCCCGGTTTCGCCGAATATCATAGGCCAAAAGGTATCTGCCATAAATAGGCCTCCATCGTATTCACCATAGCTTAATCCATAGACATTATCAATACCGTAATCTGCATAAATTTTACTTTGGTATTGTTGTGTTGTTGGCGATGCAAATTTGCCAAAACCAACTCCAAATGGGAAATAGTCGATAAGGATTTTAAATGAAGTTTCATACAATACAACTCGTGCTATGTTGGAACGATCTTTGTTTCCGATATATTTCCCGTAGTGTTCGGGCATAAGTGTAGCATAGGCATTGAATAGGACAAATAGTCCTATGCCTACTATAATTAGGTATCTTTTTTTAAATTTATGAAAATAAAGTAATGTGTTGCCGACGAAGAATCCAAAGATGTCCTTTATTTTTAGTGATGATATTATCATAAATACTGCAAAATAATATTTCCATTTTGAGCATTTTGTATAGAATCGGTAAAATATATAGTATATTAAAGCGAATAGTATTCCATTCGTAAATCTGTTAAATAGTCCTCCTAAACTTCTTATTCCCATCCTTATATCTTCTGCTTGTGCTACTATGCCAATATCATACCTAAATGTTGGTATGAATAAATCGCAAACGTAGGATATTACAATGATTGGAAATAGCAAATTAAATTTTCTAAAAAAGTTATAAACTTGATTCCATTTAAAAGAGTATTGGCTAAAAGCCCAAAAGAGAAGAATCGGTTTGATTGTTGAGAACATTCCGATAAGAAAGACTTTTATCGGAGAGTGTGTGTTAATATTACCGCAGAAACCGCAAATTACAAAAAAACATAGTAAAATGAGTAAACGGTCTTTGTGAAAAGATATTTTTCTTGAAAAAAAAGTTAGTAAGAAAAATAAAACTATGAAAATCTCATCAGCTAATTTAATGACCTCATAAATTTGTGGTAAAGGAATATTTTCTTGAAAAATTATATCAAAGCTTGTTATGAAAAGTAACAAGAAAAAGGAACTTAAAATGATTTCATTTTTTGATTTAACCAAAGACATCTTTTACCGCTTGAAGATACCCTGTTCCGTATTTAAGATCTGGTTCAAAATAATTTCCCTCACCCCATTCGTTCCATGAGCGAAGAAGAACAATTTTATGTTCTTCCTTTTTCTGGTCTATTTTTTCTTTGATGTCTAACAAATGTTTTTTGAAAATCTTTGGGGTTGAGCCATAATAAATAACGGCTTGTTTACCACTTCGAGGAGAACGATCCCATTGTGGTATGGCGGATGGATACACGTTTTCTTCATAATCTAATTCTGAAGAAAAATATTTGATTGCTTTTGCGTAGTCATATTTGTCTAAAGGCATTATGTGGAACTTATCTCTTAGCTTGCTCATCAGACTATACAAATAATGTCCTCCTGACATAGACTCTTGGGCGTGCCATAAATAGCTAGGTGCAATTGCGTTGAAACCCTGTTCTAAATAAATTTTCATACTATTTAGTTTCCCTGAAGCCAACGCCACGAAATGAATTCCAGGAAGCCCATTTTGCTGCGCTAAATTATTCCATAATGATATGAAATGTTCTACGTTTGGTATGTTTTGAGGTGCGTAAATTAAGAAAAATGGCTTTCCATCAACATTTATGTATCTGTGATCTTTAAATGCTTTTAAACAATAATAAAAATGATTTACGAAATCTTCATCTCCTGGATAAAGCTGTTCGGCGATCATTTTATTTGCTTGAAATTGTCCTGTGGCTGTCCATGTTTTGGTTGTCCAGCTGTGGTTTGCCCAACCGAGGCAGAACGGGAAATCCGGTTTTCCTGATTCTAGAACTTCATTGAATGGCCGTTCGAGTAGACGCTTCCCATTACCAAACCAATAATGCCAATACATAAAGCCTTCTATGCCGTAGCTTTGTGCCATTTGAGCTTGAGCTTCTCTTGTTTCTGGAACTCGGAGATCGTAATATCCCAAATCAGCAGGTACTCTTGGTTGGTAATGCCCTTTAAATAATGGTTTTGCTTTACCTACATTAGTCCATTCTGTAAATCCTTTTCCCCATGTTTCGTCATTTTCTGGAATTGGATAATATTGAGGTAGATATATTGCTATAAGTCTTGCGTTACTCATTTTCTAAAGCCTTTTTAAATAAGTTTTCATATTGTTTCGCTATTTTAATATGGTCGTGATATTGCTCTACAAAGTGCCGGGAGGCTAATCCCCATTCTTCGATTTTATCTTTGTGCTCTATAATGTATTCTATTTGCGAACAAATTTGATTAACATCTGGTTTTAAATTAAATACAGGATTTACGCCTTCTATTCCAAGTTCTTTATTTCCTTCTGGTTCTGCACCACCCATCACAATTTTTCCCTTTGCTAGAGAAAACAACCCATTCATTGCTATTGAATAACTGTTGGCGTCATCGAGAATGACATTTGTTTTGGAGATTATCTTCATATAATCGTTGAATGGTAGTCCCCCTGCGCAGACAAATTCCGCTACTTGATTGTATTTAGATTGCATCCTTTTAAATGCTTCTCGGATGTAAGGCGTTCCTTTGGCTTCTTCCCGAGGGGATATGCCATGGAAAAAAATAATTTTTCCATTAACTTTATTGGGTTTGTATTCGAATCTTTCTACAGGAATTGGAATTCGGATTGTGTTTGTTGTTGCTTTGAATTTTCTGAACGGTTGCGCGTATTCGTACCAAATGGGGATATAACCATTAACTGAATTCAATAGTTCTTGCTCCCATTGTTTTAACTCTGGGTTAGGATAGAGAATGACCCTGTTTTTATTTTTTGAATCATTAATTATTCCCTGAACATATTGCTTGTATTTCTCTTCCGTATGGAGCCAATAATCAACCATTATGGAGGTATCTCCTGCGCCACATAAAAAAGATGCTTTATTATTAGCTAACATATACCGATAAAGAGGCGCATTCCATTTTGTGTGACGTGATATTATTGACGGGTCCATAAAGTATACAATATCATAACCTTTTAATATTGTTTTATGAAACCATAAATTGTAATATTTTAAGGGGGTGCTGAAACGACCACATTTGTTTAGAAATTTTGCATCATAACGAAAATCGGATGGATAATTTCTATATCCATTTCCATCGGATACTAAAGTTACTTCATGCCCTAACGCTCGCAATCCTTCTTGCAAACAATTGAACAAACCGCTGAATTCACCAAACAAAAGAATTTTCATAATGATGTTACTTGAAAGAATTTAATACTTCTACGATAGTTTTTGCATCTTCCATAGAAACGGATTGGTTCATTGGAATGGACAATTCTTGGGCATGGATTTTTTCAGTAATTGGGTACGAACGGTTATTCCATACTTTATAACATTCTTGCTTATGTGGGGGGATTGGATAATGAATTAAAGTTTGAATGCCGTTATTTTTTAGGTATTCTTGTAGTTCGTTGCGACGTTCACAAAAAATAGGGAATTGATGATAAACATTATTTTCATCTGAAATTTGTAATGGAAGAGTAATTAACGAGTTGTTGATATTTTTGTAATAATAAGCAGCCAACTTTTGACGCTTTGTATTGTCCTCATCGAGATATTTAAGTTTGATGTCTAGTATGGCAGCATCGAGTTCTGACATGCGGCTGTTCAGACCAATATATTTAAAGACATATTTTTTTTGACTGCCATAGTTTGCCAATGCTCGTATTACTTCAGCTAGCTCTGTATCGGATGTTGTTATTGCACCGGCATCACCAAAAGCGCCAAGATTTTTGCCTGGATAAAATGAGTGGGCCGCCGCATTCCCAATTGCTCCCGTTTTAATGCCTTCCCACATACAACCATGGCTTTGAGCGCAGTCTTCCATCAATTTAAGATTGTATTTCTTGCAGATTTCGCTTAGCTTGTGGTTGTAGGCAATGCGACCATAGAGGTGTACTATTAATATTCCTTTTGTTTTTGGAGAAATTGATGCTTCAATTTGATTAATATCGATCTCCAAATTATTCCATGTTGGTTCTACTAAAATAGGGACCAAATTATTGCGTGTGATGCTGATAATTGTTGCGATATATGTATTTGCGGGAACAATTATTTCATCCCCATCGTGCATAATTCCTAATTCTTTATAAGCTCTCATCATAAGATAAAGAGCATCTAGTCCATTAGCTACTGATATACAGTATTTGGCACCTATGTATTGAGCGTAATTGGTTTCAAATTTTTCGATTTCTTTTCCTTGGAGGAACCATCCGGAATCAATGACCCGATTTGCAGCGGCTTTATATTCAGTTTCATGCTGCTTGGTGATTGCTTGAAGATCTAATAATTTTATCATAATTATCAATATAGCTAAATATTACGATGATTCTTTTTTTCTTGTTCGATATATTTCTTAAAGTCCTCATAATTTCGAATATAATCGTCTTCGGAATAACCATGAGAAGCAAGTACAAGGCATATACTGCCAGATGAAAAACCCTGCTCACTAGCCCATATGCCTGGCGGAACATGAAGCCCCCAAAAAGGTCTATTTAATTGGACTGTTCGTTTATTGATCCCGTCATCTAGGACTACTTCAAATGCTCCGGATGCCGCAATTATGAATTGATGACATTCCTTATGTGCGTGCGCTCCCCGATCCTCTCCACCGGGAATGTCGTAGCTGTAAAACACTCGGTTTATGGGAAATGGTAAATGAACATTTTCATATACGTATGTCAGGTTTCCTTCGGGATCGTGCATTTTGTTCAATTCACAGAGCGAACAATCAAATACACTTCGACCTTCTGTTGACATTTGCCTATTTAATGGCTCTATTGCATGAATGGATGCCTTTGTGTCTGGCGAATGTGTTTGTTGGCTAGGATCTTTTCTCCATTTTTTAAAATCTTCATAATTCATGATGTAGTCATTTTCGTCATATTCGGTAGAGGAAAGGACTAGTGCTAATGAATTTGTTGAAAAATTCGTCATGGTTCTCCACATTCCTTTAGGAACAAAGAGACCAAAATATGATCTGTTTAAAGAGAATGTTTTTTTGTTGATTCCATCATCTAAAACAACATCAAAGGAACCTGATAGAGCTACAATGAATTCTTGATTGTTCTTGTAAGCGTGAGCACCGCGATCTTTGCCACCGGGGACATCGTATATCCAATAGGTTCTTTTTATTTCAAAAGGAATTTGTTTAAATTGTTCAATGATAGACAGATTCCCACGCTCGTCTTCTATTTTAGGTAGATTAATTATTTTGCTGTCCGATATAGTTGCCATTATTTGTTCCTGTTGATGCGTATTATTTTTTTTAGTTGTAACTAAAACTTAGTAAGGGTGTTTTACTTTTTTTCTCTCTGATAAAAAACTTTAATTCTCATGGGAATATAATAAAGAAGACAAGCTGCACGCTCTAATGGAGACATGATGTCCCAAAGAATTTTTTTTGGAAGCGCTATATCAGATTTTTTCCGATAAAGGCATATAAACCATAGGGTGGTTAGCCAAAATGGTTTGTTGTTGAAGTAAAATGAATGGCAAATGGCTCTTTTTGATTTTTTGTCTTTTAAATATAATGATGATACAATGAATCCTCGAAAACAAACATAGTAATCATATCTTTGACGACCTATTGCTGCTGTAACAATACGGTTTTTACTAACATACACGGGAACATCTTTGTCATATGCATCTACAAGACCAGGCAGGTGAGGATACATATAGTGTATAAAATCAAACGCATCCTTAAGATATTTTGCAAAATATGAGAATTTGTAGATTGTACATGGTAAAAAAGAGGAATATCTAAAATAAGCATATCCCATTTTTTCTAATGATTTAGGCGTGCCACAAATGCCCCAGTTCCATTCGCCATCATTGTGAGCTCCTACATGAATAATGTTCACTTGACCTTCGATAATCATTTTTTCAACGTCATCAAAAAATGAGAAGTTATACGTGTCATCGTCTGCTAAAATCCATAGATATTCAGTTTTGCAAAATTCAATATGTTGCATGTAATTTGCACTACCTGAACCTAAATTAAATGGATGCGATACAATATGTAAATCAGAGAAATCTTTTTTCATTGATTCGACTAGATTAATAGTATTATCTGTCGAGTGATTATCTAAGATTGTTATACAACAATCCTTGACTGGGCTGTTAAGCAATTGCTCAAGTGTTTGTTGTAGTAATTCTGAACGATTGTATGTTGGAATGTAAATGGATAGTTTTTCTTTAATTGATGTCGCCATGCCATTCTCTCTTTTTCTTTCGGTATGTGTGATAAATCCAAGAAAGTGAAATTATGCGTAAGAAAGCATAACTGATTGTAATTCCGTATACTCCATATAAATTACCAAATGTTATTGTAGAAATGCTGCACAAAAGACCCATGGTTACTGAATTCGCTAACAAAGGTTCTTTTTTATGACACCTTAGATATGTTGCCCAACAATTAATAGGGAACATAGTCCATATTGACCAAGCCATAAGAGAAAATGGGATGATCGGCAAAAATCTTTCACCTATGCACATCCCAAAGAAGGAAAAATCAAATTTTTGTATGACATATATTATTGCTATGAGAACCATTAAACAAGTTGTTCCGATAGCAAGCATTTGCTTTGTTGTTTTTCCGAAAAGTTCATCAAGATGTTTATAATCGTTTTGGGCTATAAAGCCTGAAAGTCTAGGAACCTTCGTATTAATCCAACTTAGCGTTAAAGCTTGAATTCCGTTAAGGGCGGCTAAAGTCATTCCCATTTGTCCTGCAACTTTTGCACCCTCTGTTGCAAACAAGACCGGGTTAAACAACTGGAAAATAAAATATCCGCTAATCCAACTCAAAGCTATTCTCCATTGATATGGAAAAATTTCTTTCATATAGAGGACTTTTTCTGCTCCAGCATCTTTCCAGATATTTTTTAGAATTTTAAAGAATGGTGACTTGATAATAATTATTGCAACAACAAACACTCTGATAAATGCATCAGCTCCTGAAACAAAAAGTTTACCCCCAATGGATAAGCCTCCCCAAATAACAATTGGATGCACAATTTGTTGGATAAAATGTAACTGAGCAACTTCTTTAACTTTGCCAAGTCCTTCCAAAAAAGCTGTTATGGGAGACAGTAGTAAGTTAAATGCAGTGCCAATAGCAAGTAAAATCCACGGCAAAAACCACTCGATGTTTTTGTGATCTTCACTATATCTCGCAAAAAATAACGAACCAAAAATGCCCAACGCAATAAAAACCAATGCGGCAATTACAAAATACCATTTTGTACAGAATTTCAACAATGATGACAATCTTGAACGATAACGGTCTTCCCCTTCCATTTGAAAGTTGGCGTTTAATTTAAGATGAGATGCTTCATGCGCGACAAATTGTGTAATAATTCCGGTCAATCCAAGTTCAAAAAAAACTTGCAAAGCGACAATGCTTCCAAATGTGTAGTAGAAACCTTGCTCTTCTGGAGACAGGTTCTTTGCGATAAAGAATACAGTAAACAGAGCTGTAGAAATTTGTAATCCGCGGCTCAATAAAGTGTAAAAAATCGCTTTGTCAACACCAAGTTTTTGTGTTATGAGAGTTCTTAAAATCATTATAGAACCATTTCGCTTATAATTTTTTTGCAAAAATCTGCGTCATACCGAATTCCCTCACCTCTCTTATGCATCATTGAAAAAACTTTAGAAATTTGCATATTGGTTAATCCCATTTCAAGAACTAAGGGCACGTATGTTGGATTAATACAATTTTTTGCAGAAAGCAAATACGGTATAGAATATCCCCATGGAGTTTTTCTAAAAAAAGGCGTGATGAATTTATCGGCAGTTTCATATAAGAATGATTGGTTGTAGGTGCAATAGAATTTTTCGTTCAAATATGTTTCTAATAATTCCAAACACAAATTGCCGGCCCCTCTTCCCATTCCCATAACTGACGCATCAATAAAAATGTTATGATTCCATTTATTTTCAAGAAAAGCAACTGCGTTAGAAAAAGCTTGCTGCATGTTATTATGGGCATGATATCCAATACAAGTTTTTTCGCCAATGTTTTCATCAAGAATCTTGCCATAGGATAGCAGCTTGTCTTGTGTAAATAAACCAAACGTATCTACGATGTAAAGAGCTTTCAAATTAATATTGCTAAAAAGCTTCGCTAGTCTTGTAAATTCAATCTCATTATATTGGTCGGATCTTGTTGCTTGCACTGCAACCTCATATCCCTTGTCAAGAAGACTTTTGGCGTATTCATAACATTCGTTTAAAGTTCTGCTCCAAGTCACTAGTCGAACTAAATCAACAGTATCTTTAGAGTGTTCTGGAAATTTTGATACAGGATAGCCATATCCCAATTCAACCATTGCTGCCAATTTTATATGAGATGGCCTGAATAATTTAGTAATTTGAGACATCTCGCTAAATTGCATTTTATTTGGCACATAATCGCATAATCTTATAAACGCCAATTCCACATAATCAACGCCAGAGTTGGCATTTAACGAAACAATTTCCTTGGCGTTTTCATCACCGAAATTCCAGTCGTTAACATAACCGCCATCGCGAAGAGTGCAATCCAAAACGTGAATCTTATTCATACGAAAAAAACCTTTTCTTTGCAAAATTCTTCAGGCAAATAATAATTGGAGAAATCACAAAAGAGACAACAACAAATGATCCTATTTGATGGACTAAAGGATTGTTCATATACAATTCCATATTTATATTCTGAATATTATTGAATACCAAAAGATACAAGCGAATGAATAACGATTGTAATCCAAAAATGAATAGGCTTTCTTTCCCATAAATGGATAAGATTTTTTTTATTCTAAGGAATTTTGAATCTGAAATCAACTTTGAAAAAATGCACACAACAAATATCCCTAAAAAAGCAATTGGGTAGTACAATAAAGGAATTCTTCCACAATCAAGTGAATTCATATTAGTCCATCCATTAAGAACTGATGTAGCAAAAAGAACTATGGCTAAAATAATCGCCCCCCCCCAGCCATATTTCCATGCGGAGACTATCTTCATAAATCTATCCTTATTCCAATTAGCTGCAGCAAGGAATACTAAGGCTAGCATGGCAGAATCCATCTTGAACGGCAATCGTGCACCAAGAAGAGGAATAAGAGCACTAGACAGCAAAAGAATATTCTTTATCCAAAGAAATAGTATGGCGACTAAAATAAATAAAGTAATTGTAGTTTTTGTTCGTTTAATTTTATTTGTGAAATAAAACAGATTCAATGCAACAAACATACAAATCAGATACCAAATGGAACTATTTTGAATATTGTTCGAGTTGGTTGTATATAATTCAACTAATATCTGGTGTATGGATAGATTTTCTCTCCACTGCGGAATAATCAAGCAAAAGATTAATGCAATGAAGAAAAATACAATCCATGGTAACAGAATTTGTTTAGCTTTCACTTTGAAAAAAAACAGATAATTGTTGTATTTTAATTGGTTGAAAACCAAACCAGATAAGAAGAAAAACAATGGCAGATGAAACGCATACAGCCATTGGCTATAACGCAGGGCAATTGTATGCCCCGCAATCACCATGATAATACCCAACCCCTTGGCTATATCAATCCACTCTATACGCTGTTTAGTATCCGGCATCCAAATTCACTCTGTTTGGCAAAGGGGTTTCGTTCCAAAAAGCTTTTATATTGTCAATACAGTATTGCACCGCTTCATCTACAAAATTAGGCAACCGTCCAGAAGAATGCGGCGTAATGTAAAGATTATCAACATCCCATAATTCCGACGATGAAGAAATAGGTTCCTGTTCAAAAACATCTAAAATAGCACAGCCAATGATTCCATTTTTTAAGGCATCAAGCAAAGCTTCTTGCTTGACTAAACCAGCACGAGAGATATTGATAAACACGGATTCTTTTTTCATTTGCTTAAAGCGATTTGCGTCAAAAAGATTCCGTGTTTCAGGCGTAAGTGGCATAGTCACCACAACATAATCTGCATTTTTTAAATGAATGTCGAGATTCTCCAAATTGTCGATAGCATCAAAATTTGCCAACTTGGAAACTTGCTTCTTTATTCCAAGAACCTGCATTCCGAAAACCTTGGCTTTTTTCGCTAACAGTTGTCCTGTCCGACCAGCTCCGACAATCAAAAGAGTTTTTTCATTCAAAGTATCAACACATTGAAATTTTTTCCATACATGTTTTGTCTGATTCAAAAGATTTTCACATACACGGGCGCTTTGGGAAAGAATATAAGCCATTGCGTATTCCGACATAATCGGAGCATTTAGCCCACCTGTATTGGAAACAACGATAGCTCTTTCTTTCAGTTTATCAAACGGAAGTTTTTCAACTCCTGTACTTACGATGGAAAGCATTTTTAGATTCGGACATACATCAACTATTTCAGAAACCTTATCGCGATCACGGCATATCAGAACAGAAACATTCCTATGAACATCTGCTTTCTGAAGAAAATCTTTCCTATCGATATAGCAATATTCACAATTCAGCGACTTTTTTATTTTAGCCACTGATTCATCTGATATTGATTCAATCGAATAAATAATTTTTTCCATATTTTACCCTACGAACCGATTGATTTCTTCTACACACAATCCGTAAACTTCTTCGTTTCTATACCTTCTGTACCAATCTGCGACAAGGGCCATGCATTGCTGCATGTTGAGTCGTGGTTTCCAGCCGAGTTTCGTCTTGGCCTTGGTTATGTCAAGCATCAAGAGTTGAGCTTCGTGAACCGCATTCGGATTGGAACAATCCTTCAGTTCGCCCTTGCCAAAGTTATTGACTAGTTCCGTCGCAACTTCCCAGACTGTGGAAACAGATTCCGCTTCAGGGCCGAAATTCCAGCCCTCACAATATTTGGTCGGGTGTTCCCACATCTTTTGAGCCAACAACATATAGCCCGAAAGTGGTTCAAGCACATGTTCCCACGGTCGCACTGATTTAGGGGAGCGGATGTCGATGGCTTTGTCGGCTTCAAGTGCGCGGATGCAGTCCGGGATAATGCGGTCCAGGGCCCAGTCGCCGCCGCCGATAACATTGCCGGCTCGGACTGATGCAATCGACTTGCCGTGCTTTTCGAACTGTTCTGGATTGAAGAAACTCCGACGCCAAGACTGTATGGCAATTTCGCAAGCGCCCTTCGAGGAACTGTAAGGGTCGTAGCCGCCAAATGGGTCATCTTCCTTGTATCCACGAAGTTGTTCCTTGTTGTCGTAGCACTTGTCAGTGGTAATCATCACGCCGACTTTCACGCTGTCAGTCGCACGAATTGCTTCGAGGATGTTGATGGTCCCCATGACGTTTGTTTCGTAGGTTTCTACGGGTTTGTCATAACTCAGGCGGACAAGAGGCTGTGCTGCCAGGTGAAAAACAATTTCCGGCTTGTATTCTGCAAAGATGGACTTCATCTTCGTCAGGTCACGGATATCTGCACGGAGGTCTGCCTTGATTTCTTTGCCGATGCCGCTCAGAACAAAATTGTCACGGTCCGAAAAAGGATCGAGTGACACGCCGACTACTTCGGCGCCAAGTTCATGGAGCCAGATCGAAAGCCAGCTCCCCTTGAAACCGGTGTGCCCGGTAACGAGAACCCGCTTGCCTTTGTAGAAACTGCCGAATATATCAACCATTGTATTCCCTAGATTGCTTCGCTACGCTCGCAATGACGTGTTATTATCGGTTGCAGAATTCCTTGATGGAGTCGATCATGTATTGGAGCTTTTCTTCGGTCATGCCGGGGTAGACGCCAATCCAGAACGTGTGTTCCATGATGAAGTCGCTGACTTCGAGGGTGCTCGGAATACGGTAATCTTCGTTTTCGCGGTATTGGTCGAAGGCCGGGTGCTTGATGAGGTTCCCTGCAAAAAGGTTGCGTGTCTGGATCTTCTTGCTTTCGAGGTAGGTGGTTAGGTCGTTGCGGGTGAATCCGGCATCGGCCTTGACCGTAATCAAGAATCCGAACCAAGACGGGTTGGAATTCTTCTGCGGTTCGGGGAGGATAAGGCCCTTGGTTCCTTCGAGACCTTCACGGAGCACCTTGAAGTTTTCGCGGCGACGTGCTACGATGGTGTCTAGCTTTTCGAGCTGGGCACAGCCGATGGCTGCCTGCATGTCGGTGGCTTTGAGATTGAAGCCCAGGTGGCTGTAAACGTACTTGTGGTCGTAACCCATGGGGAGCTTTCCGAACTGGCCTGTAAAGCGCTTGCCGCAGGTGTTGTCTACGCCGCCAACGCACCAGCATTCGCGACCCCAGTCGCGGAATGACTTGATATACTTGTCGAGTTCGTCGTTGTTGGTGTAGACGGCTCCACCTTCGCCCATGGTCATGTGGTGAGGCGGGTAGAATGAACTTGTGCCGATATCGCCGATGGTG
>AUXO017700907.1_pt1 | contig 17834 bp, 16 predicted proteins | sample 768731 | NCBI WGS metagenome assembly AUXO01 (sample SAMN02715735, study PRJNA202380) | gut metagenome | biome: sheep rumen | host: Ovis aries | place: New Zealand: Palmerston North
AATATAATCAACATCTGCAGGGTGATTCATTTTAAATATTAAGAAGTTAGAACATTGTGAAATAACTGTATCACTCATTTCAACTGGTCTTTGTGTTATAAGTCCTAATAGAACTCCATATTTACGTCCTTCTTTAGCAATTCTATCAAATATATTATATCCTATTAAGAATGTATCTGTATCATTTTGAATATATCTATGAGCTTCTTCAACAACCAAATGGAATGGAATAGATGCTCTATCTCCTAGAGATTTTGCAAAAGTAAAGATAAGTCTTGAATAAATCTTAACAATTACTTTAGCAAATTCATCATCTACATCATCTAAGTTAATATTAACTAATTGATATTTCTTACCATTAACTATTAATAATGATGAAATAAATTGTTCTAAACTTACATAATTAGGATAATCAAAGAACTTAGAATTATTACCTGTTATTAAAGCATGTAATCTAACTTTAATAGTAACTGCATCTGCATAAGTATTTTCATTTCTTAACCATCCTTCACTAATTAAAGTAAAGTTTAAAGCTTTTTCTAATGTATCTAAATCATAGAATACATTTCCACTAGGTTCATATGAATCATATTCATCTTTAATAAATGATGAAATATATTCAGTCATTAAAACACTTTCAGTAAAATTCCCAAATTGATCTATTAAGAAACAATCTCTAAATTTTCTTGTATATCCAACACCCTTAATTTCTGTTTCTAAAGTGAAATCAGGTGTAGAACAACTAGCAAGAATTGAGAATATTTCATTTCTTTTATTAGGAGATGTTTCATTTGTATATAAAATTGTCATAATAGCTTTGGCTATTAAATGGTTTTTATAACTAACTGTATCAGTTTTATCTTCAGAGAATATTCTAGCTAGTTTAAGCATTCTTTCAATAATAGGTAATTGAGAATGGCTTGTAACATTTAATAATAATGCTATATCATCTTCATTTAATAAATATATTGGAACTCTTAATGGTTCTCCTAATCCTTCTTGTTCATTTGTTGATATAAAACGATAATTATAATTAGGATTGATAGAAGATAAATTTTTAAAAGCATTATAATATTCTGCAGAAGAATCAAACATTATAATATTAGATTTATATGGGAATAGTCTTTCATCATGAAACATATTTTGGAATATTCTAGATACACCACAACTTTTACCAGAACCACTGTTACCAAAAATTGCAAAATGATTACTAAAGAATCCATTAACATCCATAAAAACATCTTTATCAGCATAGAATGGACTTTTACCAATTAACATATATCCACGTCTATCTCTACCTGTAACTAATGGTACTTCAGCTTGTGTAATAACCCTAACTTTAGCATCTAATGTAGGTTTTCTAATAACACCACTAACTAATCCTCTTGGAGTTATTTCACCAACAAATCTAACTTTAACAACATCATCTTTAATGTCATCAACTTCTCCAAGTATTCTTTTATCTTTATCTTCAAATACTAAATGTAAATTCATTAAATTAAATGTAATATCCGCATCACTTTTTAATTTAACATCACAACTTCTGTCTGAAATATAAACTATTCTATCAAACATTCTCCCACTTCCTATTCTTATATTAAACTAACAATATTATACTATTAAAAAAAAAGAAAGTCTAGAACTTTCTAGACTTTTATATTATGAATTCATAATATCTCTAATTTTTTCTGATACATCACTATCACTTAATAAACTATCTATCTTATCAAACTTTTCTTTTAACTTTAGCTTATCTTCATATTCATCAAGTAAATCTTTAACTATTTTAACTTGATTATAAACAGCATTACGACTAACACTATAATTTTCTGATATTTCACTAAAAGATAAATTCTTAAAATAATAATCTTCAAAATAATTTTGTTGTTTTTCTGTTAATAGATTCTTATATAAATCATAGAGTTGTGTGTAATATACATATTCTTCCATATTATACTCCTAAAAATTTAATAATAGATATAACTATCATAACTATACCAAATATTATATAAAGAATAGTTAAGTTTCTTCTTTTATAAACTTTTTCATTATTATATCCAGTTACTAATAAATTAAAACCTAATGCTAATTCTAAAAATGATAAATACTTATTATTAATTAAATACATTACAAATAATACTAATGTAATTATAGATAATACTAATTGTAAATAAATTGTTAGTTTAAAATTCTTTTTCATACATTCTCCTATAAATCTTTAAATAATCCATAAATATATTTTTCAATATCAAATACTTGTAAATCTTTTTGCCCTTCACCAAGACCTATATATTTAACCGGAATATCAACTTTTTCTTTTATTGCTAAAACTATACCACCTTTAGCAGTACCATCTAATTTAGTTAATACTATACCAGTAACATTAGTTATTTCTTTAAAACTAACTGCTTGGCTAATACCATTTTGTCCTGTAGTAGCATCTATTACTAAAAGTGTTTCATGAGGTGCATTAGGTATTATTCTATTTGCAACAGAATTAATTTTTTCCAATTCTTTCATAAGATTAACTTTATTTTGAAGTCTACCTGCTGTATCAACTAAAACAACATCATAACCTTCTTCTTTAGCTTTGCTAAGACCATCAAAAACTACACTTGCAGGATCACTTTCTTCCTTGCCATAAAAATCTACTTTATCACGTTCTGCCCATTCTTTTAATTGTTCAACTGCACCTGCTCTAAAAGTATCTGCACCAATTAACATAACTTTTTTGCCTTCATTTTTTAAATTATAAGCAATCTTTCCAATAGTTGTAGTTTTACCTACCCCATTTACTCCAACAAATAATATTACAGTAGGTCCATCATTATTATAATTAATCTTATTTACTAATACATCATTATTAACATATATAATAAACAATTCATCCACTATTATTTCTTTTAATAAATTAGGATCTTCTATCTTCTCATCATTAACGCGTTTTTTTAATCTATCAAGAAAATCTTCTACTGTATTAACACCAATATCAGCCATAATAAGAATTTCTTCTAATTCTTCAAAGTATTCTTCATTTATATATTTATACTTATTAGTAAGATTAGCAAGGCGAGAAACAAAACCTTCACGAGATTTTTTTAATCCTTTATCGTATATTTCTACACTTTCTTTAACTTCTTTTTTGCTTACTTTATTATTTTCTTTTTTTATTTCTTTTTCTTCTTTTTCAGTATGATCTTCTTTAACTTCTTTTTCTTCTTTTTCAACAGTTTCTTCTTCAACTTTTGAGAACATATTTTTAATTTTATTAAATAATCCCATTATAATCACCTAGTAGTATTATATCAAAATAAAATACATAAATAAAGTTTAAATAATAGACAAAAAGTCTAAAATAGTGTATAATGTAGAAAGTTAGTTCTTTTATGTTTATAAATTAACTTAAAAGAAAGGAGAAATTTTATATATGAATAAACCAAATGGAACAAAGCTTGTTGTTTTAGGTGGTTTAGGAGAAGTCGGAAAAAACATGTATTGTGTTATGCACAAAGATAGTATAGTAATTATTGATGCCGGTGTTAGTTTTCCAGAAGGTGAATTATTAGGTATTGATTATGTTTTACCTGATTTTACTTTCTTAAAAGAAAATGAAGATAAAATTAAAGCTTTACTTATAACACATGGACATGAAGATCATATTGGTGCAATACCATTTCTTCTTCAAAGTGTTAATATACCAGCGATATATGCACCACGTCATGCAAAAGAATTAATCGCTGCTAAACTTGAAGATAGAAATATTAGATATGATAATTTAAACGTTTATGATGAAAATACTAAATTGAAGTTTGGTGATATTGAAGTTGAGTTTATAAGAATAACTCACTCAGTACCAGATTCACATGCAATTAGTGTAACAACTCCAGATGGTAGAATAGTAACTACTGGGGACTTTAAGTTTGACTTAACTCCTATTGGACCTGTCGCTGATTTATATAAAATGGCTAAAGTTGGTCATGAAGGTGTTGACCTATTAATCAGTGATTCAACAAATGCTTTAAATGAAGGATTCTCAACAAGTGAATCTAAAGTAGATTATGCATTAGGCGAGATGTTTGATTCATATCCACATAATAGAATAATTATTGCAACATTTGCATCAAACATATATCGTGTTAAGCATATATTCGAAACTTGTTACAAACATAATCGTAAAATATGTGTATTTGGACGTAGTATGGAAAATAATATTAGAATATCTATTGAAGGTGGATATATAGATCATAAAGAACTACTAATACCTGCAGAAGAATTAAATAATTATAAGCCTGAAGAAGTTGCAATTCTATGTACAGGTACTCAAGGTGAACCATTAGCAGCACTTTCAAGAATGTCTATGAATACACATAAATATGTTAAATTAAGACCTGATGATATAGTAATATTCTCATCAAGTGCTATTCCTGGTAATGCTTTAGCAATATCTAAAATAATTAACAGATTATGTTTAAATGGTGTAAGAGTTTATACTAATAAAGCATTAAGTGACTTACATACATCAGGACATGCTAATGAAGAAGAATTAAAATTAATGATTAGATTAATTAACCCTTCTTATTTAATGCCATTCCATGGTGAATATAGAATGCTTAAAAAACATGCTAATATTGGTATAGCTTGTGGAATACCTAAAGAAAATACTTTTGTTATAAAAAATGGTGATTCACTAGATTTAGTAAATCATAAAATAACAAAAGGAGAAAGCTATCAAGGTGAAGATGTTTATGTTGATGGTAATAGAATTGGTGAAATAGGTAGTGCTGTTATTCGTGATAGAAAAACTATGGCAAATGATGGTATATTAGTTGTAATTATAAATGTAGATATGAAAAATAGAAAACTACTTATAAAACCAAATATTACAACACGTGGATTTGTACAAGTAAATGAAAACGAAGAACTAATAAGAAAAATAGAATATACAAGTGAAAAAATCATAAAAGAACAACTTACAGATCCAGCTGCAACATTTGCAACTATAAAACAAGAACTTACAAAAGAATTAATAACATATATAAATGATTTAACAGGAAGAAAACCAATAATACTACCTGTAATAATCGACATAAAAAAAGAAACTACTATAGAAACACTATAGTAGTTTTTTATTTATATTTTATTTAGCTTCTTCAGTTGCACGAGTTTCTCTTACTACAGTTACCTTAATAGTACCTGGATATTTCATTGTTGCTTCAATTTCTTCTTTAACATCCCTTGCAATCTTATGAGCTTCTAAATCATCTACTTCTTCAGGTTTAACTATAACTCTTAATTCACGTCCTGCTTGAAGTGCATATGCCTTAGAAACACCTTCAATTTTATTACCAACTTCTTCAAGTTGTGTAAGTCTTTGAATATAGTTTTCTAATGAATCATTTCTTGCACCTGGTCGTGATGCAGATAAAGCATCTGCAATTGCTACAACATTTGATATAACTGTTGTTGCTTCTGTATCACCATGATGTGATGCGATTGCATTAATAACAGTATCATTTTCATGAAATTTTTTAGCAATATTAACACCTAATTCAACATGACTTCCTTCAATATCATGGTCAATTGCTTTACCTATATCATGTAAAAGTCCTGCTCGTTTTGCTAGTGCTACATCTTCTCCAAGTTCACTTGCCATAACGCCTGATAATTGTCCTACTTCTATACAGTGTTGTAAAGCATTTTGCCCATAACTTGTTCTAAAATGTAGTTTACCAACTATTTCAATTAGACTTGGATCCATTTTAGTTATACCAAGTTCAAATAATGCATTATTACCGTATTCCATTATTTGTTCTTTTATATCGCGACTTACTTTATCGTATATTTCTTCAATTCTTGTTGGATGGATTCTTCCATCTTTTATTAATGTTTCAAGAGTAATTCTTGCCATTTCTCTTCTTAAAGGATCAAAACTAGATACTACTACAGCTTCTGGTGTATCATCAATAATTAAATCAACCCCTGTAACTGCTTCAATAGTTCTAATATTTCTACCTTCTCTACCTATAAGTCTTCCCTTCATATCATCATTAGGAAGTTCAACAACTGTTACTGTTTGATCACTTGCAATATCTGCAGCATATCTTTGCATTGATGTAACTATTAATTCTTTTGCTCTCTTATCTGCTGTCATTTTTGCTTCTTCTTCTTGTTCTTTTATGTATGTGTTAATTTCTTTAGTCATATTAGCTTTAACTTCATCCATTAACATCTTTTTTGCATCTTCTTTATTTAATTTTGAAATTTTTTGTAATAAATCTAATTGCTCATTCTTAATTTCATCCAATTTACTTTTTTCTTCCTGGATTTCTGAAATTTGTTCATTTATTTTTTCTTCTTTTGTAGTCAAATTATTTTCTCTTTGTTGGAATAATTCATCTCTCTTATCCATATTATCTTCTCTTTGGATAAGTCTTTCTTCTGTTTTTCTTAATTCTTCTTTCTTTTCTTTTACTTCTTCCATAGCTTCTTTCTTAGTTTTTTCTAATTCTTCTTTTTGTTCTGCTATGAATTTATTTTTTAATTCTTCTGCTTCTCTTTTAGCTTGTTCAATCATTTCTTTTGCTTTTAATGAAGCATCATTATTTCTTTTTTTACTAACAACTGCTACTGTTGCAGCTCCTCCAGATAATCCAACTATTAAAAGTAAAATGGAGAATACCATACTATTCATATTTCCTCCACTTCTAGAATCTATATTTAAATACAATTTAAATCATCATCTAATTTTATTGTAAAAGTCTTTTATAAAGTTGTCAAGTTGAAAGTAAAAAGAAAAGAATTATTAATCAAAATAATTCTTTATTACATCATAATCACAGTAAGGAAGTTTTTTATCTTCAATTGCCATATAGTTATCTCTGCCTTTTCCTATAACTAATACAATATCACTTTCTTCTGCTATATCAAATGCTTTTTTAATAGCATCTTCTCTATTATTAATCCTTAAATAATTTGTTTTAGTAGAATCACCTATTAAATCATCAGTTATACTATCTACACTTTCATATCTAGGATCATCCATTGTAAATATTGTTAGGTCTGTATTATCTAAAAGGTAACTACCTATTAACTTTCTTTTTTCTTTTTCTCTACCACCTGCAGCGCCTGTTACAACGATGACTTTATTATAATTTTCTTTATTAACTTCATCTACTAACTTTTTTATACTATTAAATGTATGAGCATAATCAAGCATAATAGTATAATTTTGACCAAAATCTAATATTTCACATCTACCAGGAATATTATCAATCATACTTATTTTATTTATTATTTCATCTATATTCATGCCATACTTCATACATACAATAAATGCTAAAGATAAGTTGTATGTATTATATATAAATGGTAGTTTTGAGTTAATATGATAAATTTTATTATCATTATATAAATCAAAAGAAGTTTTTCCATTATTATTTACAATATTACTAATTTTAAAATCAGAATTACTATCTATTCCATATGAAATAATTTCTCCATTAGAATTTTTTTCGACATTATGATAGTTTTCATCATCTCTATTAAGTATTGAAAAACCATTATCTTTAACTAAAGTAAATAATTTGATTTTTGAATTAACATAATTTTCTTTTGTTTTATGAATATTTAAATGATCTTCTGTTATATTAGTAAAACATGCAATATCATATTTTATATCTTTAACTCTATCATGTAAAAGAGCTTCACTTGATACTTCCATAACTAATGTCTTACATCCCTTATCTTTTAATCTTGTAAGTATTCTATATAATTCACATATTTCAGGTGTGGTAATAGTAGCATTTTCATAATAATCTTTGTATACCACACCATTAGTACCTATATAACCACAATCTAAAATATCAGATATTATAGTTGCTGTTGTAGTCTTACCGTCAGTACCTGTAACCCCAATAAACTTAAAGTTATCTTGAACATTATCATAGTATTTTTTTAATATGTTATATAATTCACTATTAACATCATCTACTTTAATACAAGGTACTTCAAGTTCTAAATCAGATTCACATACAACAGCGCTTGCTCCATTTTCTATTGCCATTGGTATAAAATCTTCATGGTTTGTAAAAAAACCCTTTACTGCAACAAATAAATTTCCTTCTTTTACATATCTAGAATCAGTTTCTATACCTGTAATTAAAGTATCATATTCACAATTTATAATTTCACATAATTTCTTCATACTTAATAATATTCCTCCACTACTTATTATATTATAACATACTAGAAAAAAAAGAAACTAATTATTTAGTTTCTTTGTCATCTATTTCTATTTGATAATATTCTCTAACTTTCTTTTCAAGTTCATCACATAATTCAGGATTATCTTTTAATAGGATCTTAACATTTTCTTTACCTTGACCAAGTTTTTCACCTTGATATGAATACCAAGCTCCTGTTTTATCAATAATTCCAGCTTCACTTGCTAGATCAATTATTTCGCCTTCTCTGCTAACTCCTTCACCATACATTATATCAACACTTGCAGTCTTAAATGGTGGTGCTACTTTATTTTTAACAACTTTAATGTTTGTTTTATTACCAACTACACCATCACCCATTTTTAATTGTTCACTACGTCTAACCTCTAATCTGATTGTAGAATAAAATTTTAATGCTCTACCTCCTGTTGTTGTTTCAGGATTTCCAAACATTACTCCTACTTTTTCTCTTAATTGGTTGATAAATATTACGATAGTGTTTGTTTTACTAATAGTACCATTTAATTTTCTTAATGCTTGTGACATAAGTCTAGCTTGAAGACCAACGTGTGAATCTCCCATTTCTCCATCAATTTCAGCCTGTGGAACTAATGCTGCAACTGAATCAATAACAATTATACTAATAGCATTACTTCTAACTAAAGCATCACATATTTCTAATGCTTGTTCTCCAGTATCTGGTTGTGATAATAATAATTCATTTATATTAACACCTAGCTTTTCTGCATATACAGGATCAAGTGCATGTTCTGCATCAATAAATGCTGCACGTCCACCATTTTTTTGAACTGATGCAATTGCTTGTAATGAGAAAGTAGTTTTACCACTAGATTCAGGTCCATAAATTTCAATAATACGACCTCGTGGAAAACCACCAACTCCAAGTGCTATATCAAGAGATAAACAACCACTTGAAACCACATCAACTTTCATATGAGGGTTTTCTCCCAATTTCATAATAGAACCTTTACCAAATTGTTTTTCTATATCACTAAGTACTTGTTCTAAATCTTTATCTTCAACTGTATTTTTTTTCTTCATTATATCCTCCTAAAAATCCTTACAATTATATTTTATAATACAAAAAAAAATTTTGCAAGAGTTTTTCGAACAAATTTTCGAAATATGTAAATTTCCTTGCAAATAAAACTAGAAAACATAAAAATGAGCTGGGAAATTTCAAATTTTTCCCAGCTCATAATTCTAAAATTTTATTATTTTACTTATTGAGTTATAAATTCTTTATTTAAATTGTAATATTCAATAGCTGAAACAATTGACATAACTGCACCTATTATTAGGAATAAATTAGCAATATCTAATCCAATAAATTCAAATGGCATATTATAGAAGAATGCTAACACAGTACCAACCATAAGTGATGCTGTTTTAAACTTACCAGTTTTAATAGCAGCTTGTACTTTTCCTTTACTAGCAGATTGCATTTTTATTGCATCTACAAAAATATCTCTTAAAACTATTATTACTGGTATTAAAATACTCATAAATCCTTGATATGCCAAAATTATTAATACTGAATCAACTAATATTTTATCAGCAATTGCATCTAACATTTTTCCAAGATCAGTAACTTGATTATTTTTACGAGCTAAATATCCATCAATAAAATCTGTAATACTAGCAAGTATAAATAAAACTCCTGAAATAATATATTCACTTTTAATAATTAATCCATTAATAGAAAATTGTGGAAAACTTAATCCAACAGAATAAAATGGAAATAACAAAATAAAAATTATAACAAATGTTAATAATATTCTAAGTACAGTTAATTTAGTAGGTAAATTCATAATAATCCTCCATAGAACCTCTTAACTCACTACTTCTAATAGGTTCTTCATTAATATTCTTTATTATAATTAAAACAATTGATATAGCTATAATAACAATACCTAGCCAAATTAATATTGGCCATATATTAGTTCTTTTTTTACTTATAATTGTGTATGGTGATTTTACCTTTTTTTCTTCCTTATTTTCTTCTATTCTTTTTTCTGCTTCTCTAATGTCATCTAAAGAAATTTTAGAAGTTTTTTCAAATAAAAATTCATTAAAGCTATCTATAACTATATTAGGATCAAGTCCTAAGTATTTAGCATATTGTTTTATATACTCTCTTAATTCATAGATATCTTTAAATGCTTTAGTATTACCTATTTCTATATTTTCAAGTTGTGAAACTGAAAGTTCTATATCGTTTGCTGCTTCTTCTAAACTAACACCATTGCTAATTCTTGTTCGTTTTAAATATCTTCCTAAATCTTTCATGTTAACACCTCTTTATAAACAAATAATATTTAATAAGCCATGTTCTGTACCTATTACTAGGTGACAAACATTTATCTACCAATTACTTGGTCCTAGGAATCGATTCGTTTCTCTATCCTAAGCTCCCCTACCATAATTTGGGTTTCTCACTCGTGGAGTTTACCGCGTTTCACTTTTTGATTTCTCAAAAATTCGTCACTGTGGCACTTTAAAAAAACAAACCATATCAAAGACTTAGGTTCATTTTTTGTCGTTAGTTAAAAACTACCTTAGGTTATTTTTTCCCTAAGCACGAACACTACAATCATCACAGATTGTGTGAGCATGGACTTTCCTCAATATTCTTATAGAATACCGCGTTTGTCTAAAATATTATTATTTAATCTTCAGTATTGTCGTTTTCATTTCCATAAACTATTTTTTCTAGTCTGGAAATTCTACGCATCATATCAACATTAGTAACTTCACCAGTCTCATTATTTTTAGCAATTTCAACATTCATTTTAGCACTTCTTAGCTCTTGCTTTAATCCCATGATTTCAGCAAGTAAATCTGCTTTTTCTTGTTCCAAGCTATTAATAATGTTAAAGAACTGCTCATAATCACCAATAATAGTATCTAGAAATTGATCAACTTCTTTAAGTCTATATCCTCTTGTATCTATTTTAAATTCTTTTTCTAGAATATCTTGTGGTGAAAGAGCTATCTTGTTTTGATACATAACTATCACCAATCCTTTTTACATAATATATTATCGCAAAAAGCCTACTCTTTGTCAATCAAATAAAATTAAAGCTTAAATTAATATTAAAATATTATAAATACTAATGGCAATTTTAATTTAGTTGTAGTATAATTTATAATAGGTGATGAAATGAAATATCCTAATGGTATAGTAAAAGATATTAAACCTAAAGATAATGTTAATTATACTAACCGTGGTATGGGGTTAGAAAGTGATTTAAATTATACTAATGAATATTATAGAAGTATAGATAAAGCATATATATATAAAAAACCTACTCCTATAAAATTAGTACATGTAGACTATAAACACAATAAAGTTACAGAAGGTTACTTTGATACACCATCTACTACAGATTATAATGGTATATATAATGGAAAATATATTGATTTTGAAGCAAAAGAAACTACAAATAGTAAATCATTTCCATTAAGTAATATACATCATCATCAAATTAAACATCTAGAAAATATAAGAAGACATGGTGGTATTAGTTTTCTAATAATAAGATTTTCTAAAATTAATGAAACATATTTATTATTTGAAAAAGATTTATATTATTTTATAAATAATAATAGTAGAAAATCAATACCAATAGATTATATTAAGGAACATGGATATTTAATTAAAGAAAAATATACACCTAGAGTAGATTATCTAGAAATAATAGATAAATTGGAGGATTAAAAATGAATAACAAAAGAATTAAAAGTAGGGAAAGACGTACTAATACAAAACAATTTAGTACAAAGAAATTTAATAATACAAGATCTAAAAAAAGTATTACAGATAGTAAATTATGGAATATTTGGTTAATGTTTTGTGCATTTATTCTAGTATTAAGTGCTATAAAACTTGGATTAGTAATAACTATATGTGTATTTATCGTTATGCTAATTATTTCAAGTATTACATATTTAATAGTTAATATTAAAGGTAATACTAAGAAAAAGAAAATTATAAATATTGCACTGATAATTATATTATCAATGTTTATTATAGGATTACTTTTATTTGGAGCATTTCTTATATATATAACAGTAAGTAGTGCCTCTAAATTTGATCCTAAAAATTTAAATACTAAAGAGTTATCAATTATATATGATAAAGATGGAAATGAAATAGCAAGATTAGGTGCTGAAAAACGTGAAAAAGTTACTTATGATGAATTACCACAAGTATTAGTTGATGCAATAGTATCAACAGAAGATTCAAGATTCTTTGTTCATAATGGATTTGATGCTCCTCGTTTTATGAAAGCTACTATCGGTCAATTATTAGGAAGAAGTTCTGCAGGTGGAGCTTCAACATTATCAATGCAAGTTGTTAAAAATTCATTTACTTCTACAGAATCAAGTGGAATTAAAGGTATTATTCGTAAGTTTACAGATATATATTTAGCAGTATTTAAATTAGAAAAGAAATATACTAAAGAAGAAATAATTGAATTTTATGTAAATAACCACTCTTTAGGTGGAGTTATATATGGTGTTGAAGAAGCAAGTAAAGCTTACTTTAATAAAAATGTTGAAGATTTAAATTTAAGTGAAGCAGCAATTATAGCAGGTATGTTTAAAGCACCAAACTATTATAAACCTACTGCTAATCCTGAAAACGCTGCTGCAAGAAGAAAAACAGTTTTATATTTAATGAGAAAACATGGTTACATTACAAAAGAACAAGAAGAAGAAGCAAATGCTATTCCAGTAGAATCATTAGTAGGAGATGCTACTGGTGGTAGTAATAAATCTGGTAGTGAATACCAAGACTATATAGATACAGTTGTTGAAGAAATGCAAGATAAATATGATATTAACCCATATACTACATCAGTTTTAATTTATACAAACATGGATAAAGATAAACAAAATGCAGTTAATAATGTTATGAATGGTAATACATATAACTGGAAAGATGAAAAAGTTCAAGGTGGTGTATCAGTACTTGATAGTAATACTGGTAAAGTATTAGCTATTGGAGCTGGTAGAAATAGAAATGTTGGTGATTACAACTATGCAACACAAGGAACTAGACAACCTGGTTCTACTGCAAAACCATTATTTGATTATGGACCTGGTATAGAATATAATAACTGGTCTACATATCAATTATTTGTTGATGAACCATATACTTATTCTACAGGACAAACAATGAATAACTGGGATGGTAATTATATGGGAACTATGACATTAAGAAGAGCCCTTGCTCTTTCTCGTAATGTTCCAGCATTAAAAGCATTCCAACAAGTTGATAATAAAAAAATAATAGAATTTGTTGAAAACTTAGGAATAACTCCTGAAGTTGAAAACGGAAAAATACATGAAGCTCATGCAATTGGAGCATTTACAGGTGTTAACACACTACAAATGGCAGCAGCATATGCCGCATTCTCAAATGGTGGTTATTATAATGAACCTTATACAGTTGAAAAATACGTATTAAGAGATACAAAAGAAACTGTTAAACATAAAAGTAATAAAAAACAAGTTATGAGTGAAGCTACAGCATATATGATAGCAAGTGTATTAGGAGATGTTACTATTACTGGTGGTGATATTTCTAATGTATCTATGAAAACTGGTACTACAAACTTCTCAGAAGAGATCAAAGCTTCTCGTGGATTACCAGACGATGCAATTCGTGATTCATGGGTAATCGGATTTACTCCTAAAACTGTTATTGGTATGTGGTATGGATATAATACATCAGACAGTCAGTATTGTTTAAGAAATTTATCTGGTACAATACAAAGAGATTATTTCTTCCAAGCTCTTGCAAAAACAGTATTTGAAAGTAATAGAGAAGAATTTAAAATGCCAGATTCTGTTGTAAAACTTGGAATCATTGCAGGAAGTAATCCTCCACAAATAGCACCTGAAGGATATACTGGTAATGTTGTCTATGAATTATTTAAAAAAGATTATCAACCAGGCGAATCAAATACTGAAGGAAATGGTAGTGTACTTGCTACTCCATCAGTAAAAGGAACATATTCAAATGGAAAAGTTACATTAACATGGAATAATGTAACTGGAGTTAATAATGATAACTATGGTAAATTAGTATATAACGTATACCTTGGAAACACTTTATTAAAAACAGTTGATGGAACAAGTTATACGTATGATGCATCTAATAAATCAGGAACACTTACATTTAAAGTAGTTGCAACATATGAAAGTTATAATGCATTAGCAAGTGAAGCTGGTTCAGTTAGTGTAAAAATAGAGGAAGAAACTTCTAATAAAGAAATTAGTTATAAAGTAAGCTACGTATGTGAAGAAGGATTAGTATCAATTCCAGTTAATGGAAGTACAAATCCTATAACACTTAAGAAAATAATAACAGGTAATAGTTCAAGTATAGCTATTACACCTGGTGATTTAACTGTTAGACCAACAGATAGTGATATAGATGCAAAAGGATGTAGTAATACATTTACAGATGCATCTTGGACAGTTACTGATGGAGGAACTATAACAGTTAAATATGCAGCAAAATAAAAAACATCGTTAAGATGTTTTTTTTATACTCTTATATCTTTTTACTTTAGCATGTGAATCAACTATATTCTTATATAAAGAAAAACCTGAAATAGTTATTATTGTTCCTTTAATTATAGGATGATCACTAATTAAAAAACTACTTCCTAAAATAACACCTGAAATAAAACTATCAGTTATACTTAGTTTTAAGCTATTTTTAATAGTTCTTATTTCTTCTTTCTTTTTCTCATCATAATCAAAGTCATCATCTAAATAATCTCTACAATCATCTATTAATTCACCATCTAAATATTGGTTGTTATACATTTTTGTTCATCTCCTTACATATATCTTTTAGTCCACAACTACTACATTCTGGTTTAACAGCTTTACAATAGTATCTTCCAAAAAGCACTAGTTGTTTATGTCTCTTGCACCAATTATCTCTTTTAAATTTTCTTTTAAGCTTTAATTCTATATTATAAACATCATCATCATTTTTTACAAGTCCTAACCTTTTGCTTACTCTATCAACATGAGTATCAACCGCTAATGTAGGAATATTATAAAACTCACATAAAAAAACATTAATTGTTTTTCTACCAACACCTGGTAATTTTTCTAATTGCTTTCTATTTATAGGAACTGTATCATTGTATTCATTATGTAATATTTTACTTATTTCAATAACATAAATAGCTTTCTTAGAAAAAGTTCCTATAGGTCTTAAAATATTTTCCACATCACTTAATTTAGCTTTGCTTAAACTCTCTAAATCTTTATATTTATCAAATAAAACAGAAGTTACTTGATTAACCCTTTTATCGGTCGTTTGAGCGCTTAAAACTATTGCAATTAAAAGTTCATAGTCTTTATTAAAATTAAGCTCACACCATGGTTCTGGTATTAAAGAATCAAGATAGTTTTCTACATCTAGTACTCTACTCATCTATATCATCCTCAAACCAATTATAATCAAATAACTCCTCTTTATTATTTTCTTCCTCTTTTTTTCTATACTTCTTTCTATTCTTTTCAACATCTTCTCTATTTTTTATGCCTTTTTTACCCCACTCATATAATATTTTATCAATATATCTTAAATTACTAACGCCATTAAAAGTAGCTTCCTTAACAGCTTCCATAATAAGTTCATCACTATTACCACTATTTATCCAAGCTTTAATAATTTCATATTCCATAGGGCTTAAAGTTCTACCAAACTCTTTTTCTATAAAATCAAAACAACTGCTATTATCTTCACTACTCTTACTATTTATTCCATCCATAAGCATAAGTGCAGTTTTCTCATAAAATAAATCTAACGAAATAACTTCTTCACTTATTTTTTTATTATTCTTAACAACCTTTACCTCTATTAAATTTTTATCACTTAAAATAGAAATTTCTTCCATAACTTCTTTAAGACTTAGATTTAAATCATCAGAAATATTCTTAGGATTAAAACTAATATTATTTCCCTTATTATATAAATACATTAAAACAATAAAATCTTTAATTTCTAGTTTGTAGTCTTTATATTTTTGTAACAAATAAAGAGGTATAGTAATATTACCATATCTAAATATATCAACTATCTTTTTATCCATACTATACCTCCTTTTTTAATATTTATAATAACATATCTATTTATAATTATCTACTATATATTTTAATAAATCACTTTTGGAATTATTTAATTCTTTATATAATATTTTCTTTTCTATATCTGTATATATTTCATTAATATAATTACCAGGTTTTTTATTAAGAGTATTAATAATATCCATAGAACTAATATCAATATCACTTCTATTATTTATTACTAAATTATTATATTGATATGTTATTTCATCATTAGAAATATTTTTAATAGAACCCGCAATACTATTTATATATAAACCATATTTATATAAATTATAGGGATCAAGATTATCAATCTCTAAAGCATTCCTAATACCATTAATAGTCTCTTTTTCATTATTACTAAAGTTATAAATAGAATCAACTTCTAATAGAGTCCATATACCTATTAATGAATCACTATAATTAATATCTCTTAATTTAGGGATATCTAATTCTATATCTAAGTCTAAATCAACTAGTAATTTTATACCAAATTTATTATTAGTACTAGCAAATATCTTATCTAGTTCTTCTTTTTTTCTTTCATAAGAAATATTTTTTAATAAATGTTTATTTTTCTTAATTGATTTAAGAGTGTTTTCTTCAATCTTAAAATTTAATTTAGTTGCAAATCTAATTGCTCTAAGTATTCTTAAAGCATCTTCTTCAAATCTTAAATCACTATTACCTATACTTCTAATAATAGAATCATCTATATCTTTAGAACCATTTACTATATCTATAATATTTTTTTCTTTATCCATACATAAAGCATTAATTGTAAAATCCCTTCTTAGAATATCTTCTTCCAAAGAATCAATATATTCTATTTCCTCAGGTTTTCTGTTATTAACATATTTTATTTCTCTTCTAAAAGTAGTTATTTCATATCTAACATTTTTATAATATATGGTAACTGCACCATAATCTTCTTTTGGTATTTTAGCATTATTAAAGATTTTGATTAAATCCATAGGCTTTGCATTTGTACATATATCTATATCACTAGATTTAATACCTAATATATAATCTCTAACAAATCCCCCTACAATATAAGCGGAAAAACCATTATCATTTATTTTTTTTAATAAATTTAATGCGTCATCTAGCATATTATTATTTCATCTCCCAGCAAAAAAAGATAATAATATCTTTTTGATTATTCAAGAGGTTGTGTATTAACTATCCTTATTTTAATTCCAAACTCATTTTTCATAACCGAATTTGGTGCATCTTCACTTATCCAAATTCTTAAATTACATGTTAAACTATCTAAAGCATCAATACTACCAGTTTTTAAAATTCTTGAAACAGTGGAAGTATTATTACTGTCAATTTCTAATTCATCAAAAGTTCCTTGTTCTGATATGCCATCACATTCAAAATTATATTTTACATATTCTGAAGGTATTCTTGTTGCTCCACTTGAAATAGATGTATCATCAG